>OIYG01000041.1_pt1 | contig 137202 bp, 131 predicted proteins | sample 1587861 | NCBI WGS metagenome assembly OIYG01 (sample SAMN03283272) | human gut metagenome | biome: human-associated habitat; material: feces | host: Homo sapiens | place: Peru | collected 2012 | reverse complement strand
TTCTTCGAAAACCCCTGCTTTTTGATTGTGGAAAAAGCATGAATTTTCTGAAATAACAAGAATGTTTAGAACCGCCGGATGGCGGACAGACGGACTGTTGTCCGGATAGAAAATATGCTTTTATATATTTATCTTAGCACACGCTGATTCCGGGAACAAATTAAATTATTATAAACTATTGATTGCTGCAAAAAAAGCAGACACTACGAATTCGTAATGCCTGCTTCGCTTACAAACTATTTTTTACCGCACCGGAAACTGTCCGAGGTAATGTCCGTCATCCGCATCCATATTATAGTAATAAACTCCATCAGAGATCAGCCCCCTCGCCACCATTCCGTTCCAGTGATAGAACACAACCCTGCCGTACGGATCATAGGAAAATCCGGTCGTGACCAGTGTTCCGTTACTGTTCGCATAACCGTAATCCCTGCCATTTGCAAACTGGAACCAGCCGGAATCTTCCATCTTTCCGTTTGCATTCAGGTAATACACGCGGTTTCCGACAAATGTGATCTGATCCTTATACAGATATCCCTGGGAATCAAAATAACAGGTGTATCCGACACTCGGACAGTACTGGAAGTTATTAAATACCTCATGGCCTTTTTTGTCCAGATAGATGATATGCTCTCCGTCGGGATGATAGGTCAGACGGTCTTTCATCGGTGTGCCATCCGCCTGCAGATAGTAGGTCCAGTCACCATCAAAATACCAGTCATTGTAAATCATGGTTCCATCTTCCTTAAAGTAGTGCGGATTTCCATCTTTGTCTGTATAGCACTCGCCGGTAAACTGATTGCCATCCTTGTCAAAATACCGGATAACATTATCCTTCTTCACATACTGGTCGAAAACCTGATGCCCATCACCATCAAAATACCAGACATGATCCGAATTCGGATCTTTTTGCAAGGCATCCTTTACCATATGTCCGTTTTCATCGAAATATAACTTATATTCCCCGCTCGAATCATCCACGCGCTTTGATACCGCCGCTGTCCCGTCTTTCTGGAAATACCAGGTATTTCCATCATAATCGATCAGTTTATCCCGGACCATTTTTCCGTTTTCATCGTAATAATAGTAATTTCCGTCCTTTTCCACCAGACCATAATGCAGCTTGATCCCCTCTAATGTAAAATCAGCGATCTTTTTCATGCCTCTTTCATTCGGATGCACATAATCCGCTGTTTCCATGTCATTCTGGCCTTCCAGATTCAGCTCCCTTAAATCAAGCGCCACCAGATCTTTTTTCTCACAGATATCTTTAATGATCGCAGCCACTTTTTCTGTATCCTGCGCAATGATCTGATAATTCAGCGAATAGATCGTATGGTATGGGATCAGACAGATGATCTGCGCATCCGGATATTTCTTCTCAATTTTTGTGATCATCGTATAATAGGCATCTCCGAAATCATCTGTCTTTCCGTAAGTGTATGTTTCCTGCACATTCCCGACATTTGCCGCCCCCTGGGAAAGAATGTCGTTCATTCCGCCAAAGACAAATATTTTATCCGGTACTCCGTTTTTTCCCAGCTTATCGATTCTGGTATCTGACGCCATATAATAATTTTTTCCGATATGATGCAGATTATCCTCGGTCACTCCGTCCCAGGTGACACGGGAACCTCCCAGTGATTCATTAACTCCGAGCGTCCAGTCATTCGCCTTTAAAACCTGCATCCACCAGGTATCATCCACTGCCATGATGGAATCATTATAATAATTTCCGGCTTCGCTGTAATCCGTGTAATCCTGATAGGTCGTGATGCTGTCCCCCAGGAAAGACACTACCGTATTCCCTGCCTGATAGGTCTTTGTCGCCTCCTCTACGGTAAGCAGTTCCGGCTCATCCAGTGTATTGCAAAGGTTCAGTTCCTCTACCTGTTCCGTTGTCATACACTCCGGCTGCTCCGTTTCATTTTCTGCCGCAGATACTGTTGTGCCTGCTAAAAGAAGTCCTGCCGCAAGAAGCAGTCCGATGTGCTGTTTTAAGTTCTTTTGTTTCTTCATGTTTTTTATCCCTCACTTTTTTCCCACAACTAACCTTACCTTACCAGACTTTCCACGTCAACCTTTTTTAAATAATAATACACACCAGTCCGCCGTTGCTGTCATTTACGATCTTTTGCATAGTGTCCTGCAGTTTCATCTGGCTTTCATCATCCATCATGGAGATCTTGCTCTTGATGCCGTCCTCGATCAGTTCGCCCAGTGTTTTTCCAAACACATTGGTCTGCCATACACCTTCTTCCGCCTTCTCCCCTTCCTTGATATAGCTGATCAGATCATTTGCCTGATCTTCGCTTCCGACGATCGGTGCGATCTCCGTCTCAATGTTCGCCCGGATCATATGGATCGACGGTGAAGTCGCCCTGATCTTTACGCCAAACTTATTTCCATGATGGATAATCACCGGTTCTTCCATATGGATATCGGCGAGTCCCGGGTTCACCACGCCATACCCCCGCATTTTGACTGCCTGCATGGCATCTGCCACTTTCTCGTACTCACGTCTCATCTGCGCCAGCTCTTTTACCATGGCGATCAGCTGATACTCGCCCTTTACTTCGATCCCGGTCATCTCACTCATATTTTCGTAATAATACTGCTCCCCGACATCCATTGCGATATTCACACTGCCATCCGAAAGCTCCAGCTGCTCTGCCTTCAATTTTGTCAGATAGTCCCCATCCGGTTCAAACCCATATGCCACCACATCCTTCATATAGGTAATATTATTTAAGACTTTTCTCGCGTTCGCGATCACATTTTCCCGGATACGGTTTCCAGCGTCCAGCATCTCGATCCACTTCGGCATGTAAAAATTCATCTTTACCACCGGAAATTCATACAGAATACCTGTAAGGATGCGGTTTACATCTTCCTTATGCAGCTGGCTGCAGTTGACCGGATACACGCTTACCTGATGCTTTTCCCTCAGTTCCTCTGCCAGTTTTACCGTTTCATCACGGAACGGGCGCTCGGAATTTAAGAGCATGACAAACGGTTTCCCCGCCTTTTTCAATTCACGTATGGTCTGCTCCTCCGCCGCCACATAGCTTTCACGCGGAATGTCAGAAAAAGAGCCGTCCGCCGTCACCACGATCCCGATCGTCGCATGATCTCTTATCACCTTCTGTGTGCCGATCTCTGCCGCCTGCGTGAACGGGATCTCCGTATCGAACCAGGGCGTTTTTACCATCCGCTCCACACCGTTTTCCATATGTCCGTTCGCTCCGTCCACCATATAGCCGACGCAGTCGATCATGCGCACTTTCACTTCGGTATCTTCTGAAAGGCTGATCGTTGCCGCCTCTTTTGGAATAAATTTCGGCTCCGTGGTCATGATCGTGGTTCCCTGGGCCGACTGCGGCATCTCATCGACTGCCCGCTTTTTTTCGTTCTCATCTTCCATGAACGGCAGCACCATAAGCTCCATAAAGCGTTTGATAAACGTTGACTTCCCGCTCCGCACTCCGCCGACAACACCTATGTAGATCTCACCGTTTGTCCTCGCGCTGATGTCCTTATAGATATCAAAAGTTCCCGTATTTGAATTGTCCATAAAAAAATCCTCCTGCATATACTGTTAAAATATATGCAGAAGGACTTTTGCTATGCTCATTATTTGCGGATACGTCCGTAAGTCTTCATACAGCAACATACTTTTTTTGCAAGCTGGTCGGTAAGCTGTCCATCTTTCATACGCCACTTCCAGTTTGTTCCGAGCGTGGACGGAATATTCATTCTCGCCTCACTGCCAAGATCTAAAAGATCCTGCATGGTCACGATCGCAAGTTCGCTGACGCTTGCCCACGCACCTTTCATCATGCCCCAGTTATATCCCTCCGTCTTGGTCAGACGCAGATATTCTTTCGCAAATTTTACGCTTTCCTTCGGAGCGGTTGCAAACCATCCAAGGATCGTATCGTTATCATGCGTACCGGTATAAACCACGCTGTGTACCGGATAATTATGCGGCAGATAATCACCATCTTCTCTGGTATCAAACGCAAACTGGATCAGTTTCATACCCGGGAACCCGGAATCTTTTACCATCTGGATCACAGACGGAGTAAGATAGCCGAGATCTTCCACGATGATGTTCAGTTTGCCAAGTTTTTCTTCCAATGTACGGAAAAGATCCATACCAGGGCCTTTTCTCCACTCACCGTTTCTTGCGGTCTTATCTTTTCCCGGAATCGCATAATAGGAATCAAATCCACGGAAATGATCGATACGGACAATATCATATAACTCTGACATCGCTTTGATACGCTTTGTCCACCAGGTATAACCGTCCTTTTTCATTGCGTCCCAGCGGAACAGCGGATTTCCCCAAAGCTGTCCGTCCTCAGAAAACGCATCCGGCGGGCATCCGGCGACATCGATCATCTCAAGATCCTCATTCAGATAAAACTGTTCCGGATTTGCCCAGACATCCGCGCTGTCGCCAGCTACATAGATCGGCACGTCACCGATGATCTTGATTCCTCTTACATTTGCGTAATCTTTTAACTCACGCCACTGTTTATAGAACAGATACTGCAGCATTTTCCAGAACGCAATATCCTCTTTTTTATCTTCTCTTACTTTCTCAAGTGCTTCCGCCTTACGGAATTTCAGATCCCTGTCCCAGGTAAACCATGCTGCTCCGTGATTCGCATCTTTCAGTGCCATAAAAAGCGCGTAATTGTCAAGCCACTCCGCTTCCTCTTCACAGAATGTTTTAAAATCTTCCGGTTCATCAGCCTTAAAACGGGCAAATGCTTTTTTTAACAGATCATAGCGGTTTTCATACAAAATACCGTAATCCACCTGTGTCTCATCATCGCCCCAGTTATAAGCTTCACACTCTTCTTTCTTTAACAGTCCATCAAGACACAGATAGTCCAAATCTATAAAATAAGGGTTTCCTGCAAAGCTGGAAAAAGACTGATACGGAGAATCTCCATAACTGGTCGGGCATACCGGCAAAATCTGCCAGTAAGTCTGTCCTGCCTCCTCTAAAAAATCTACAAACTGAACCGCTGCTTTGCCCATGGTTCCAATGCCATATGGAGATGGCAATGAAGATATATGCATTAATACTCCGCTGCTTCTCATAAACTTTCCTCCTGAATCTATTTCTTTTTCTGTTTTCCCTTACATTATATCTGTTTTACACTCTCACCAGCCACAAGCTCAAATGGTATGATCTCATGAACTGCCGGCTTTTTTAAATCAATCGCCCCAAGTAAAATCTCCACGCTGCGCACCGCCAGAATCTGATACTGCTGTTTGACTGTGGCAAGCTTCGGATTGTAATAATTTGCCAGTGGTATTCCGTCAAATCCGATGATTGAAATGTCTTTCGGAACCTGAAGTCCGCGGTCACGGATCGCCCGAACCGCGCCGACCGCCATCACATCACTCATTGCAAATACTGCTGTGATATTTAAATTCCGGTCCAACAGACGGTTCATTGCCTGATAAGAACTCTCATAGGAGAAACGCGCTTTCTCATAAAACGCTTCCGGTTCTTCGGCAAGTCCGTTTTTTTCAAAACTCTTTCTGCATCCTTCCAGACGCTGTTTACTGGTATGCGACAAAGCAGTGTCACCACCCAGGATACCGATACGTCTGTGTCCGCGCCCGATCAGAAAATCCACCGCGCACATGGATGCTTCCACGTCATCCGTCGCCACACTGGAAAGATTGCCAAATCCCATCTTCCCCCCCTGGTTTGTCACCAGTACACACGGGATCCGGATCTGATCGAACTCTTTTTGAAAGAACTGCGGGTTACCTCCGAGGAACAACATCCCCAGAGGTTTTCTCTCCCGCATCAGCGTAATCGCCTGTTCCACTTCGTTTGCATCCTCATCCAGATAATAGATACTTACGGCGTATTTTGTTTTTTCCACCGTCTTTTGGATCTCCTCCACGATACTGGCAAAGAGCATGTTCGAATTACCCTTTACCAGCACGAGGATCGTTTTTGTGATCATCTGTTTTAAATGCTTCGCGTTATTATTTGGTACAAAATTGTGGGCCGCCACAATCTCGTCAATCCTTTTTTTTGCTTCCGGGCTTACATCCCTGCGGTTATTCAGCACCCGTGATACAGTGCTCACAGAATACCCGGACTCTTTTGCAATGTCTTTAATTGTCACGTTTTTTCATTCCTTTACTGGTTTTTGCCGCACATCAACCCTTTACGGCTCCTGCCACAACTCCCTCTATTATATACTTCTGGCAAGCCATATAAAAGACTATAATTGGAATAATTGCCAAAACTAACATTGCCATCATGCTGCCCCAGTCAACAGATCCGTATCCACCTTTCAGATACTGGATAACGATCGGAATCGTTTTGTATTTCTTGATATCAAGTACCAGGTATGGCAGCAGGTAATCGTTCCAGATCCACATTGCCTCAAGGATCGCAACGGTGATGCAGGTCGGTTTGAGGATCGGGAATACGATCTTAAAGAAGATCTGGATCGGATTGCATCCATCGATCATGGCAGCTTCCTCGATCTCAAGCGGAATTCCCTTTGCGAAACCACAGAACATAAATACCGCCTGCCCTGCTCCGAATCCGAGATAGATTAAGATGATACCGACCGGATTTCCAAGATGTAACATATTTGCGAATTTGGATAACGTAAACATTACCATCTGGAACGGAACGATCATTGCAAACAGGCACAGATAATAGATGCCTTTTGTCATACGGTTGGTAACTCTGGTAATGTACCATGCACACATGGAAGTACACACGATGATCACTACTACCGAGAATAAGGTAATAAACAGGGAATAACCGAATGCCTGGAAAAAGTTGATCTTTTTAATACCATTTAAATAGTTTTCAATTCCTACAAAGGACTTTCCTGCCGGAAACGCAAACGGTTTTCGGTTGATATACGCCTTTTTCTTAAAGGAGTTCATGATTACGATCAAGATCGGGCAAACCCAGATGACCGAAAGAATCGTGAAAATTACGGTAAGGACTCCACCATGTTTTGCTTTTCTTACGCCCATTACTGCTGCACCTCCCTGCTTCTTGTGATCTTATTCTGTGTGATCGCGATAACTGCCACAATTACAAAGAATACAACTGCTTTCGCCTGTCCTACGCCTTCCCAGCCATTTCTTCCATAGAATGTGTTAAAGATATTCAGTGCAAGAAGTTCGGAACTGTTTGCAGGTTCTCCTGCGGTCAGTGCCAGGTTCTGATCGAAGAGCTTAAAGGAGTTCGTCAGTGTCAGGAAAGAACAGATCGTAATCGACGGCATAACCATCGGGATCGTTACATTTTTTAAGATCTGTGACGGTGTCGCGCCGTCGATCTTTGCCGCCTCGATGAGGTCGCCCGGGATATTCTGGATTCCTGCCACATAGATGATCATCATATAACCGATCTGCTGCCAGCACATCAAAATAACCAGTCCCCAGAAACCATACTTGGAAGAATAGGTAAGCGTTCTTCCCCAGTGTGCCAAAACACCGTTTAAAATGATCTGCCAGATGTAACCAAGTACGATACCACCGATCAGGTTCGGCATGAAAAATACGGTACGGAAAGCGTTGGTTCCTTTAATTCCCTTTGTTAAAAGCATCGCGACCACAAATGCCAGAATATTGATGGCAAGGACCGAAACTATCGTAAACAGCACCGTATACCAAAGAGCATGCCCAAACGTATTATCCGTAAAAATTCTTGCGTAATTTTTAAGACCTACAAATTTTGCATCAGTTACTGTTGTGAATTCACAAAATGATAAATAGATGCCCATAACAAAAGGAATTATAAAGCCGATTGTAAATGCCACTAACGTCGGTAATGCAAATATAGGAAAATATTTTTTTATTGATTTCTCCATAACAATATCATCCTTTCTAAAAAAAGCGGAGGCGGATGGAGACACCCGCCCCGCTCTTATCCAAAGACTTCCCGTCTTTTATTCTGTTGCTTCTTCTGCTGCTGAATCACCGTGTGATGCTGCGTATTCGGAAGCCCATCCGTCAACGAATGCCGTCTTAACTGCATTCCACTCTTCATCACTCTGAGAGCCCTGCGCGTACTGCAGTAATGCGGATCCAACGCCATCTTTCCATGTCTCAGACGGGATAGATGAGAAGTTCCATGATACCGGAGTCTTGCCAGCTTCAATAGACTCGTTTGCTGCTTTGATCAATGGGTTGTTTGTCTGATAAGCGTCATCATCAAATGTGGTAAACGGTGTAACGAATCCCATTTCGTTTGCGATCGCGTCACGTCCGGTGTCGCTTTCTACACACCATGCAAGGAAATCAAGTGTTGCCTGGATATCTTCTTCGGAAGCTTTATTGTTTACACACCAGTAGTTTTCAGATCCGGTGCAGAGTCCCTGATTTTCTTCTCCGTCCACACCAATGTAGATCGGCATCATGCCAAGATCTTCATCTGCAACTTCATTTCCGGTGATATCACCATATGCCCAGGTACCATTCTGATAGAATACTGCTTCGCCCATTGCAAATTCGGAAGATGCTTCATCACCGGTCTTGCTGGATAACAGTCCCGGTTCACAGGTAGAATCGGTCAGATATAAATCCCAGATCTGTCTGTAATTGTCAAGGTAAGTTCCTTCAATCGCGTCTGTCTCGTTGATTCCTTTATCTTTGTATTCATAGTAGATCGGAAGGTTTGCAAGATGTGTCTTGAATCTCCAGTCAGAGGAAGAATCCATACCTGCGGAAGTAAATGCACCAAGCAGGTCATAACCAAATTTATCATTGATCTCATCTTTTCTTGCCTGGATGTCGTCCGCAACTGCCTTTAAGGTTGCGAAGTTGTTGATCTCATCCGGGGAAGAAATCACTGCATTGTCCATGGTGCAGTAATCATTTAAGATCGCCTTGTTGTAAATGAGTCCGTATGTTTCAATAACATACGCGATACCCTGTACTGCGTCTCCGTCTTTTAATACGAAGTCATCGCTCTTTACATCTTTATATAATTCACTTCCGGATAAGTCATAGCAGTAATCTTTCCAGTTTGCAAGTCCTACCGGTCCGTTTACCTGGAATAAGGTAGGTGCTTCTGACTTAGCCATTTCAGATTTTAAGGTCTGCTCATAGGTACCGTCTGCTGCTGTAATGACTGTTACCGGAACACCGGTTTCATCGGTGTAAGCTTTTGCAAGATCCTGCCACTGCTCATCCTGCTCCGGTTTGAAGTTCAGATAATAAACCTGACCATCGCCGGATGCCTCTTTTTTGTCTGTGCTTCCGGTTTCTGTAGAAGCTGTGCTGTTTCCTGAAGTACTGCTGCTTGCTGTACTGTCAGAAGAGCTTCCGCATCCTGCTGCCATAGCTGCCATCATAGACATTACTAACATGAGTGATACTGTTTTTCTTTTCATATAATTCATCCTCCTAAATAATGTAGTTGCTAACCCCCAAAACGTCCGGCACCCTTTCCGGTACTGTTTTCGGTAATGATTCCGGTAACGTTTTCAGTTGATAATTAAAGTATACAGCATTTTCACAGGAATGCAATAGTTTTTTCACATTTTTGTTAAAATGCTGTATTTTCATTGTGGTTTTTTGTGCAATTTTTCATCTATTTGGGGAAACAGCCACTCAGGTTCTCTCTGTTTTCCTTAATTCAGGTGGCACTGCACCCTGATCTCGTCTACCTGCTTTTCCGTGATCTCCACGATATTTCCAAGCTGGGAGGACTCTAAGATCGCGCGGGCACTGTACTCCGCCACTTCAAGTCTGTCATATGCTTTTAAAAGTGAAGGCGCTGTCACGATCACGCCGCCGCCCTCCAATACCGCTACCGATGTCCGCCCGTCAAATACCGCCGCGATCTCATCCGGCTTTCCTGCATACTGCACCTGTGGCAGGGAAACGACATCCTGCATGACCATGTAGATCTCCGGTATGATACGCGAGCTGAATTTCGTGCCGGTCACCGCAAACGCCATAAGTTCCGGCGGAAATGCCGTGACGACCGAACCGATCCCCGGATGCGTGCGGTAGATCTTGGCGTGAAGACTATCCCCCGTCTGCTCCAGCTTGCGGATATCCAAAATACCAGCCGCGCTCTGGTCTGTTCCCTGCGGTATGTAATAAATCGTTCCGCTCTCCGCGCGCGCCGAAAATACACCAAGTCCGGCGTACAATAACTTCTGATGCCAGGCGCGCCTCACCATCTCACACAATTTTTCACAGACCGCCCGGTCTTCCTGCGGTATCTCTGTCGAAGGATCCTTCGGCTTTTCCATGTTTTCATCGGTAAGCCCTTTCCCCGACGGGTTTTCGTTTTTCGTACCGCCAAGTCTGGATGCCCCGATCCCGATACGTGCGGAAAAATCCATCGCCTCAAACACCTGATACGCACTCTCGATATCTGTGCTTCCGACGACCAGACCGTGATTTTCCAGTTCCGCGACGTTGCACCCCTCCGCAAACACTTTCGCGATCTTTTCTCCGAGTTCTTCGCTTCCGGTCAGCCCGTACTCCGCCATTCCGACACTGCCGATACACGCTTTTAATTCCGGAAACGCCGAGATATCCGGTATTTTTCTGACGATGCTGTACGCAACCATCGCCGGCGGATGTGCATGCAGGATCGCCCGGATATCACCTCTCGTCTCGTAGATCTTCATATGAAATGGATATTCACTGGACGGTTTGTGTTTTCCCTCCATGGTTCCATCCGCACGGATACAGACAATATCCTCTGCGGTCATACTGCCCTTGTCGGTTCCGCCCGGCGTGATATATACGTTTCCATTTTCATCTTTTATAGATAAATTTCCACCCGAAGTCGTTGTCATTCCCTGCGCGTAGATCCGCTTCATAATGGCAACGAGCTGTTCTTTGGGATCTGGTATCTGAAACATAAAACTGCCTCCTTTTTCTTTCTTGCCGCTTTTATTTTAACAGACCTTTTTGCTCTTTCAAAGACTATTATTGTCTTATTGTCAAAAGCCGTCTGAAATGTTACTATTTTTTTAGGGTAATGAAATAAAAATGTTACAAAAGAAATCTGATTTAGAGAGGGATATTATTATGATCTTAAAAGAATTGCTGCCAGAGTTTACGAAGTGGCTCCGCGAGGAATGTAAGGCAGGAGGCTCCCATATCGGGACTTTTTTGAAATGGCTTCTGTTTTCTGTCGTTTCCGGGATCGTGGTCGGTCTTGTCGGAACGCTCTTTTTTTACTGCATGAAATTCGTGACGGATCTGCGCATCGCGCACCCTGCGGTCATGCTGACACTGCCGTTTGGCGGTCTTTGCATTGTAGGCATGTATCATCTGCTGCACGATGAAAAAGATTCCGGCACCAACCTTGTCTTATCCGCGATCCATTCGGGCGAAGAGATCCCGCTTCGGATGGCACCGCTTATTTTTCTTTCCACACTGATCACGCACCTTGGCGGCGGTTCTGCCGGACGCGAAGGCGCGGCTTTGCAGCTCGGCGGCAGTATCGGAAATTCGCTCGGACGACTGTTCCGCTTTGATGAAAAAGATCAGCATATCATGATCATGTGCGGCATGAGTGCCGCCTTTTCCGCACTCTTTGGCACACCGATGGCTGCCGCGATCTTTCCGATGGAGATCGTCAGTGTCGGTATCATGCACTATGCAGCCCTGGTTCCGTGCGTGATCTCCTCTTTCATCGCACACGGCATTGCGGAGTATTTCGGTGCCACCGCCCACACCTTTTTCTTTGACCGGATTCCGTCTTTCAATGTTCCGCATGCCGTCATCATTTCACTGCTTGCAATGCTCTGCGCGTTCATCAGTGTCGTGTTCTGCATGATGTTACACAACTTTGAACGGCTCTACCGCTATGTATTTAAAAATCCTTACCTGCGTGCGTTCGCCGGCGGCTGTTTTGTGCTGCTTGTCACCGCGTGCATCGGCAATTATAACTACAATGGAACCGGCATGGACATTATCGCCTCGTCCATACACGGTTCCACGGATACCTGGGCATTCTTCTTTAAAATGGTTCTCACCGCATTCACGCTCGGTGCCGGCTTTAAAGGCGGCGAGATCGTGCCGAGTTTCTTCGTCGGCGCGACGTTCGGATGCCTGTTCGGAAATCTGACCGGTTTTGCGCCATCGCTCTGCGCGGCAGTCGGCATGAGTGCTGTCTTCTGCGGTGTCACCAACGCACCGATCTCCTCCCTGCTCATTAGTTTTGAGCTGTTTGGCTATGACGGCATGCCATACTATCTGCTCGCGATCGCGTTAAGCTACATGCTCTCCGGCTACTACGGACTCTACCGCAGTCAAAAGATCGTCTATTCCAAGTTTAAGACATCCTACATCAACCGGAAAACACACTGATGGTTCGATTAACGGTTTGATTCCTCGATCAGCTTTTCAAGTGTCTTTAATGCTGCGCCGGAATCGATCGCCTGCTCGGCAAGACGGATCCCCTCTTTGATATCTGCTGCCACGCCGCCAACATAAAGTGTCGCTCCGGCGTTCAGCAGTACGATATCGCGCTTCGGGCCTTTCTCCCCGCCAAGGATCGCTCTTGTGATCTTTGCGTTCTCTTTTCCGTCACCGCCTTTTAATTCCGCAAGGGAAACACTTTGGAAGCCAAAATCTTCCGGTTGGATCTGGAAAGTTTCCACCGCACCGTTTTTGATCTCGGAAACGGTTGTTTTTCCACTCAGTGTGATCTCATCCATATTGTCACATCCGCTCACAACAAACGCGCGCTCCACACCGAGTCTCGCCATTGCTTTCGCGACCGCTTCGGTAAGTGCCGGACTGTAAACACCTACGACCATGTTTTTTGCGCGGGATGGATTTGCAAGAGGTCCTAAGATATTGAACACGGTGCGGATCCCCATCTCTTTTCTCGCCTGTCCGACATATTTCATGGATTTGTTAAAGAGCTGCGCAAACATGAAGCCGATGCCTGTTTCATTGACACAGCGCTCTACGACCGCCGGTTCTGCCATGATATTCACTCCGAGTTCTTCTAACACATCGCCCGCACCGGACTTTGATGAGATCGAACGGTTTCCATGTTTTGCGACCGGAAGTCCCGCCGCCGCAACTACAAACGCGGATGTTGTGGAAATATTAAAGGTATAGGTGCAGTCTCCGCCGGTTCCGACCAGATCTACATAATTGTCCGCCGCCGGTTTGATCGTCTCGGCTTTATCACGCAGTACCGAAGCAAATCCGACCAGTTCCTCCAGGGTCTCACCTTTCATGCGAAGCGCGGTCAAAAACGCGCCGATCTGCGCCTGTGTTGCCTCTCCGCCAAGCAAAATCTCCATTCCTCTTCTTGCTTCCTCTTCGGTCAGATCTTTTCCATCTGCCACTTTTGCGATCAGTTCTTTCATATCCATGTTCGTTTCCTCCTTACGATTTTTCCTTTTATCTTGCATCCGATTATAATTTCCGGCTTATAATTCGTTTAACTCTTTCTTAAAGGTATTGCAGTAAGTTTTTACCGCATCCGGATCAAAATTGCTTTCTTCCAAAAGTCTGATAAAATGTGATCCGACGATCGCTCCGTCGATGTATTCCTTCATCGGCTCCACATCTTTTGCGGTGCGGATGCCAAATCCCATCATAACCGGGATCTTGGACTGTTCTTTTACAGATTTCAGATAGTTTTTGACCTCTTTGTGGAACTGCGCTTCCTGACCGGTCACACCCATCGACGATACGCAGTAAACAAATCCTCGCGCACCGTCCAGGATCTGCGGGATGCGGTCTCCGGACACCGGAGATACCAGCTGCAGCAGTAATGTGGTATCCTGACCGTCAAGCGTGGCCTTGATCTCTTCCTGTTCCTCCATCGGAAGATCCGGAATGATAAGTCCGTCCACGCCGACACGCTCACACTCTTTGACAAATGCCTCCACACCGTAAAATACGATCGTATTGTAGTAAAGCATGAAAACGATCGGGAGTTTTAATCCGTCATTTCTTGCCTCCTCCACGGTACGGAATACTTTCTTTAGCGTTGTTCCGCCGCAGATGGAACGATAGGACGCATCCTGGATGACCGGTCCGTCCGCCACCGGATCGGAAAACGGTACTCCAAGCTCCACGATGTCTGTGCCCGCCGCTTCCTGTGCCTTTAAGATTTCCTTTGTCTTCGCAAGATCCGGATAACCGGCTGTCACATAAGTAATAAACGCTTTTTCCTTTTTTTCTTTTAACTGATTTAATGTATCTTCAATTCGATTCATAATAGCCTCCTAATTCAAATATCCTTTTCCTGCCAGATAATCCGAGATCGTGTTTACATCTTTGTCACCACGGCCGGACAGGCACACGATCATGATGTCATCTTTTTTCATGGTCTTTGCCATTTTCTTCGCATAGGCAACCGCATGCGCACTCTCGATCGCCGGAATGATGCCTTCCAATCTGCACAGTTCCATGAGGGCGTCCATTGCCTCCACATCCGTGATGGAAACATATTGCGCACGGCCGCTGTCCCGCAGATACGCGTGCTCCGGTCCAACACCCGGATAATCCAGCCCGGCAGAGATCGAATGTGCCAGCTCGACGTTTCCGTTGTCATCCTGTAAGAGATAAGACTTCATGCCGTGTAAAACACCCGGTTTTCCAAGTGCCATGGCACTCGCGTGTTTTCCGGTCTCGATTCCAAGTCCGGCTGCCTCCACGCCGACCAATTTTACATCCTTCTCATCGATGAAGTCCGCAAACATTCCGATCGAATTTGAGCCGCCGCCCACACATGCCATGACCACATCCGGGAGTCTTCCCTCTGTCTCTAAGATCTGCTTTTTCGCTTCACGGCTGATCACACTCTGGAATTCCTTTACCATCTTCGGATACGGATAAGGTCCAACCGCGGAACCGATGACATAGAAGGTATCTTCCGCTGTCTTTGCCCAGGTACGGATTGCCTCGTTTGTCGCATCTTTTAACGTGTTGCTTCCGGACTGTACGCTGACAACCTTCGCGCCGAGCATCTCCATACGCATCACGTTAAGCGCCTGACGCTTGATATCCTCCTCACCCATATAGACGGTACACTCCATATCGAACAGCGCTGCTCCGGTCGCGGTTGCGACACCATGCTGGCCGGCTCCGGTTTCTGCGATCACTTTCTTTTTGCCCATTCGCTTTGCAAGCAGGATCTGACCGATCACGTTGTTGATCTTGTGTGCTCCGGTGTGGTTTAAGTCCTCTCTCTTTAAATAGATCCTGGTGCCGTATTTTTCGCTCAGACGCTCCGCAAAGTAAAGCGGTGTCTCACGTCCGACATACTGCTCTAAGTAGTAATGATACTCCTTCATAAAGCTCTCATCCCGGATCGCTTTTTCAAACGCGTCATCCAGTTCCTTTAATGTGTTCATCAAAGATTCGGAAACAAACTGTCCGCCAAATTCTCCATAATACGCTTTCTTATTCATGTTCTTTCACCTTTCTTACAAATTCCATTATTTTATCCCGGTTCTTTCCGATCCCGTTATCATTTTCCACGCCGGAACTTACATCCACGATATCCGGTGCAAAGATCGAAATCCCCGTTTGTACATTCTCACTGTTTAAGCCACCCGCCAGAATAAATGCTTTGTCCGCAAACTGTTCTCTTACTGACAGCAGTGCCCCGTTTACACTCCAGTCAAAGGTTTTTCCGCCTCCATACTGCGCACCGTCCACCACGATCCCCGTGATGTTATCGTAAAACAGTTCTTCCTTTTCCAAAAATTCTGTTCCGGATTTGATATTGACTGCCCGCCAGATCGGATGCCTGCTTTTTTTTATGATCTCCTGCGCAAGTGTTCCATGGATCTGCAGGATATCCGCGCCGATCTCCTCTGCGCTTTGTATTTCCGCAAGTGTCGGGCTGACGAAAACAGCGACCTTTTTGATAGAGGGATCCAGGCCGGAAAATATTTTTTCCGCCTGTTCATAAGTCACGTTCCGCTTGCTCTTTGGGAAAAATACAAATCCCGCATACGAAACGCCTGCTTCATTTAAGTACACTGCTTCTTCCGGAGTCGTGATCCCGCAGATCTTGATCCCTGGCTTTTCTTCTGCTGCTCTTTTTTGTTCCATTTCTATAACGCCTTCCAGTGCTTTGCCAGTTCCTTCGGGTTATCCGCTTCCATAAATGCCCGCCCGATCAGAAACGCATCCACCTGATATTCTTTTAAGGTGAGGACATCATCATCGGTTACGATACCGCTCTCCGCAACAAAGATTTTATCCGCTCCTGCCATACCGCGCAGCCTCTTTGTGTTATCCAGAGAAATCGTAAAATCCCTGAGGTTTCGGTTATTGACCCCGATGATGCGCGCATCCAGTTTTAATGCCCGCTCCATCTCCTCCTCGTCATGCACCTCAACCAGCGCGTCAAGGCCAAGGGAACGCGCCAGCTCATAAAAGCCTTTCATCTGCGCGTCATCTAAAATTGCCGCGATAAGAAGCACCGCATCCGCACCGACCGCTTTTGCCTCATAAAACTGATACTCATCGATCATAAAATCCTTCCGCAGGATCGGCAGCTCGGATTTCCCGCGGATCTCCTTTAAGTACCCGACATTTCCATGGAAATGGTCTTCCTCGGTCAGGCAGGAAATCGCGTCCACCGATGCGTTGTACTCTTTGATCCGCTCCATGAGATCCATCTTCTGCGGAATGTCTCCAAGACTTGGCGACGCTTTTTTAAATTCTCCGATAATGGAAAGCCCCGGCTTTTTTAACGCTTCATAAAATGAATGCCCATTTCCCCGGTAAGCCGCCGCGAGCCGCTTCATCTCATCTTCCCCGGTCTTTGCTTTCTGTTCCGCAAGCCGTATCTTTTTGTCTGCTACAATATCATCTAATATCATAAAAAAACTCCTTTTTTCTATACCACGCCATTGATAAAGTTCTCAAGCATCCGCTTTCCATGTTCGGTATAAATGGATTCCGGATGAAATTGTAAGCCGACCACCGGATACTCTTTGTGACGCATTGCCATGATCTCTCCGTCATCTGTCTCTGCCAGGATCCGTAGGCAGTCCGGAAGTCCTTCTTTTTTCACCGCCAGCGAATGATACCGCGCAACCTTGATCGGGCTGTCGATCCCGGTAAACACGCTGTCACCAGTATGGGTGATCTCGGACTGCTTGCCGTGAAAGATCTTTTTGGCATAGCTTACGGTCGCTCCAAATGCTTCCCCGATGCTCTGGTGTCCGAGACAGATGCCAAGGATCGGTATTTTATCATAAAATTCTCTGACCGCATCGATACAGATACCGGCTTCCTTCGGGCTTTTCGGTCCCGGAGAAAGCACGATGCGCTCCGGCGCAAGGGCTTTGATCTCTTCTATCGTGATCTTGTCATTGCGCACAACTTTGATATCATCATTAAAGATTCCCATATACTGATACAGGTTATAGGTAAACGAATCGTAATTATCAATCAGCAGTATCATAAGTTCTCCTCCTCGATCAGTGTCTTTGCCAGTGCCATGACCTTGTTGCAGCATTCATTGTATTCGCTCTCCGGTACCGAGTCCGCTACGATCCCGGCTCCCGCCTGCAGATACACCTTATCCTGTTTCTTTATCATGGTACGGATCGTAATACAAAAATCCATGTCCCCGGAAAAATCGATGTATCCGGTCGCTCCTCCGTACAGTCCGCGTCTGATGCTTTCGAGCTCATCGATGATCTCCATCGCGCGGATCTTCGGCGCCCCGCTTAAGGTTCCCGCCGGAAGGAAAGATACCACCAGATCAAGCGGATGATATTCGCCTTTTTTCTGTCCCTCCACCTGGGAAACAATGTGCATGACATGTGAGTAATTCTGCACCTGCATGAACTGTGTCACTTTTACCGTTCCAAACTGGGAGATACGGCCCATGTCGTTTCGCGCCAGGTCTACCAGCATTACATGCTCTGCCTTTTCCTTTTCATCCGCTAAAAGTTCTTCCTTTAAGCGTTCATCCTCAGCTTTGTCTTTTCCACGCTTTCTCGTTCCCGCGATCGGACAGGTATAAATGTGGTTCTCCTTCTGTTTGACTAACATTTCCGGTGAACTTCCGATCACTTCAAATTCCCCGAAATTAAAATAGTAAAGATACGGAGAAGGATTTAACACGCGGAGTTCTTTGTAGAGTGCGAATCCGTCCTGCTTTGTCTCCACTGTCCAGCGCTGGGAAAGCACCGTCTGGAAAATATGGCCTTCTTTTATGTATTCCTTGATCTTATTGACCTTTGCGCTGTATTCCTCCAGGGTATCGGACTGCTTTACGATCACGCCGTCGCGTCTGTAATCCTCTTTTTCTTCCACACGCTTTTCGCGCGCCTTTTTTATCATTTCATCGGCTTTTTCCAGTGCCTGCTTTTTTCCTTCCTCACTGTCTTCCGCAAGGACGATACCAGTCAACGTCTCCGCAACATGATCGACCATCACAAACTCCGTCATCAGCATCATCTGGATCGTCTCAATGCCGATCTCATCCGGATTGTCGTCCGGCAGCTTTTCACTGTACCGTACAAAATCATAACCGAGATTTCCGACTAATCCGCCGGAAAATGCGGAATCTCTGTTTTCTTTTACGATATCGAACTCATCGTAATACTCTTTTAAACGTTCTAACGGATTTCCTTCACGTACTTCCTTCGTGCCGTCTGCCCGCTCGATCACGAGTGCGTTTCCTTTTGAGGAAATGATCTCTTTTGGATCCGCTCCAAAAAATGTATAGCGGTCATAGTTTTTATCATAACTTTCCAGCAGAAATCCTTTTTTCTTTCCAACCAGATTTTCATACATCCCGGTCGCCGTTTCATTTACAATGCTGACTGTCTTTCGGTAAACCCTTAACCTTCTTTTCATACTTTATCCTCCTTTAAACAAGAAAATCCCTGACCTGAAGTTCTTTACTCCAAGTCAGGGACGAATTGTTCCGTGGTGCCACCCTCATTCATGATACACAGATGTCTTTCCATGTTTTGAAAAATAAAAAACGCATATCTCCGAATCGGAAAATACGCGCCACCTATCTGCTTCTCATCTCATTGATACAGAATCACTCTATATCTTACCCCTGTAACGTGGGGAAACGGCATCCGCTACTTTTGTTTCACTTCGCATCTCACAAATCCATTCCCGTTAAGCATAAAACCTGCAATGAACTATCTTACTGCCTCGCACCATCCGGCAGCTCTCTGAAAGAATCGTACACGGTACTACTTTTGCTCTTTGACTTTATCTCTTTAAACTACTAACAGGCTACCACAAAGAAGAATGTCTGTCAATCCATTTTTTATTTTTTTCGGTTCCATGCGATAAAAAGAAAGACTGCGACCAGAAGTAAGACCGCGATCCCCGCCAGTCCCGCACCGGAAACCCGGCCCGTTTCATCCGTGACCACCATTCCTGCCGTATCCTCTGACCAGTAAGGAAACTCTGTATCCTCAAACAGTTCTTCTTTTTTTGTCTCTGTCTGCCCGGTCTCCGGCAGCTTCGCGTGCGCATAAAGATAATCCGCCATCGTATCCGAAGCCAGTTTCAGTGAACTTTGATCTTCCGACGCATCCAGTTCAAATGCTGTGAGCAGTTCCTGCGTAAGCCAGTGTGTCCGGTAACCGCTAAAAACCGCCTGCTCCAGCTCTTCTTTGCTGTCCGCGAAAAAACGATCCGCAACGAACTGTCCCAGATGTTCCTCTGCCGAATCGGTATCTTTTCCATAATATGTGAGAAGCGTTTCCGAGAGCGTGTTCCTCTGATATGTTTTTCGCATATTTGCCGCATCGATGTCCGCATAGAAATCCGCCTCATTCCAGTAACTGTCCGCAGACAGAAACCGCGCTGCCGCGTCTTCCTTTTCCGTGATCCCGTTATTTTTTAATTCCCAGGCAAACTCCGTCAGATCTCCGATCCAGCCGCCGGCATCATCCCCCACATAGAGGGATGCCGCCATATGCAAAAAGTCCACCTCATAGCCCGCCGGCACCGAAAGCGTTTCCACTTCTTTTAAGGACGAAAGATCTGCGTCCTGCTCTTTTACATAGCGCTCAAAATCCGTATCTTTCCGGATCCCGACTTTTTCCCAGAGTCCGCCGCTGTAACGGTCCGAAAACAGATAACAGGAGGCAAGTGCTTTCGCATCTGCCCCTTGTGTATTTCCTGCATAGTTTTCCGCAAACTGCTCAAGCTCCGCAAGTTTTTCCATGGTATCGTCAAAGGACACCTGACTCATCCTGTTCCTCCATAAAATACATTCGTGACGCGAAATCCGGGAAATAACGGACCTCGCTGTTATATCCGGTCGCGCTGAATGCCTGTTTTAAGTTCACACCCACCTGCATCAGACCATCACCGTATACCAGATAGTCTTCCGTCTCGCCATCCATTTTTACGAATTTCGCCACTGCATGGTGAATAAATGAATCCTTACGGATATGGATCGGCGCTGCCGTGTTGATCAGATCCCCGAATTCACGGATGTCATGTTTCATCGGCTGATTATAGAAATGATAGCATTTCTCCGGCGCAAGCCCTGCCGCATGGTAGCGCGCATACGGTGCGTTGGCAGCCGTAAGTTTCTGTGCAAGCATACCGACCGCTGCCTTTTGATCCTCGCTCACCGCTGTCCACTCGTACAGGTTATCCTGTCTGCCACGGTACATCCGTCCAAACTGCAGCACCTGCCGCCACTTCTTATATTCGGCGATCTGTCTTTTGATCTCAAGAAATTCCTCTTTGTTCAGTTCGCAGAAATTGCATTCATAGCCAAGCACGCCAAACGCCGCCACATGATACCTTGTAGGCAGCGGCGTCACACGCAGTGTCTGGTGGTTCGGACATGCGGACACATGCGCTGAGACCGCGGAAAGCGGATAGCCATAGCTGTATCCGGTCTGGATCGCCAGACGGCAGACTGCGTCGGTATTGTCACTCGCCCAGATCTGTGGGAAGTAACTTAATATTCCAAGATCAAACCGGTTGCCGCCCGCCGCGCAGCCCTCAAACAGGATATGCGGGAAACGCTCCGTCAGGGTCTTCATCACGTGATACAGACCGGTCATATACCGGTGTGCGGTCTCGCCCTGCCGCTCATGTCCCAGATATTTGGAATAGCAGTCGGAAAAGATCCGGTTCATGTCCCATTTGACATAGGAAATATTCGCGCCGGAAAAAAGCGCGGTCATTTTTTCAATGATATAATCGACCACCTCCGGATTTGCCAGATCAAGGACTCTCTGATTTCTTCCCTCAGAGTGTTCTCTTCCCGGAATATCCATCGCCCAGTCCGGATGCGCCCGGTAACAGTCACTGTCCACATTTACCATCTCAGGCTCCACCCAGATACCAAAGGAAAGTCCGAGCGCGTTGATCTTGTCCGCCAGTCCCCGGACACCGTCCGGCAGCTTCTTTTTATCCGCTTCCCAGTCACCCAGCGAACGCTTATCATCCTTACGCTCCCCGAACCAGCCGTCATCCATCACAAACAGCTCTATCCCTGCCTCTTTTCCAGCCTTCGCAAGTTTTAACAGCTTCTTCTCATTGATATCAAAGTATGCCGCTTCCCAACTGTTTAGAAGCACCGGACGCTCTTTTTTCTTCCATTCGCCCCTTATGATATGCTCCTGTACAAAATACTGCATATTTCTGCTCATACCGCCAAAGCCGTCCGCAGATACCGTCATCACCGCCTCCGGCGCCTCAAACGTTTTTTTCGGCTCTAAATGAAAACAGAAAGACTGCGGATTGATCCCCATGACCACGCGGGTCTTGCCAAAGCTTCCGACCTCGACTGCCGTGTAATGGTTTCCACTGTAAATCAGATTCATGCCGTAGCAGAGTCCTGCTTCTTCCGTCGTATTTTCACGGCTTAACATGAGAAACGGATTTGCGCGGCTCGAGGAACCGCCGGTATAGGACGCGTTTACGAATTTTCCCGCCGTGATTCTGGTATCCGTACGTTCCATCTCCCGCGCCCAGCCGCCGTGAAAGTCTGATACCACATAGTCATGATCCGAAAAATCCAGCTGTGTGCTGAGCAGCCGGCGCAGACGGATCGGCGTATCTCCTTCGTTACAGAGCTTCGCGCTTCGTGTGATGACATCGGATTTCTCATATACATAATAGTGAAGTTCGAGATACACCGGGGATGCCTGCTCCTTCAAAACAACGGTGAGCTGTTCTACGCCCTCCTCTTCTGTGGCATAGGAACCAGGCAGCGTCTCATACGCTTCTTTTTCTTCCATGATATCTGCATGATCAAATTTAAAATCACTGGAAAAGCTTCCATCCGCATAAGTGATCTCCACAAACGGTTCACGAATATCCCCTTTCCCGTAGGACGACATCTCAAGTCTCATATTTTCCAGTGACAGATTTTCATGTGCCGCATCATAGGCGATCGTATTTCCGAGCCCAAACGCACACTTTTCCGAAAGTGCCGATGGATCTTTTACCCGAATCTTCGGGCCGTAATACAGATGTTCCAGATGTCCCGTTTCAAGCACCTGGAATCCATACGCGGTATGTTCGGTTGTCAGCCAGTAAAATCCCTCATTTTCTGTGATCATTCTATTTTCCTCCCGTCAGCTGATTTTGCCCGGCTTCCCGTCTGATCTTAACCTGTTCTGCGATCTCTTCTACTTTTTCTTCGGTCAGCTTATATTTTTTGTGGAAAAAGATCCCCGCAATGACAAGTCCCGCGATCGGGATCAGTGTCATCGTCATACGCAGTCCGACTACGGAGCTGACCGCCGCTTTTGCCACCTCTGCGGTATTTTCGGTATCTGAGTTCAGATGGAACACACTAAGGCAGATGGATGCCACAAGTGCCGCTACGCCGGATGCCAGTTTTACGACAAAGGTCTGCATGGAAAAGATCACACTCTCATCCCTGCGGTTGTTTTTCAATTCCCCGTAATCCACGGTATTTGCAAGGAATACCGTCGTAAGAATGGCGAGCATGCCGTTTGCCGCGAAAATGAAAAAGCCCGGTATAAATAACAGCACCACATTTGACATATTGGTAAACGCAAGGATCAAAAGTGAGACATAGCCAATCACTGCCATGGCAAAGCTCACATAAAATACCTGGATCGTGCTGAAAAATCTGCGAAGCAGTGAAAAGAAAAATACCATCGCCGCGATCTGCATCGCTCCGCCAAAGGTGCTGAATAATGTATAACTATTATACCATCCCTCACCGCCAAAATCATATTTAAAAAAGTAAATTACCAGATTTGATGTAATATACATCGACATGTTGATCAAAACAATCGTAATAACCGTTGCCATTGCCTGATCGTTCTGGATCAGCGCCTGAAGCATCTGCTTTATGGACGGTGCATCGACCTGAACCGTTGATTTTTCCTTAATATTGATGCAGGTCGTCAGGGTACATAATACAAAGATCACCGCAATGATCAGCGCAAACCACCGAAAGCCGGTGCGCTCATCTCCCTGTCCTAACATGTAGACACATTTCATTGTAATGATCGTCACGATCGCCGAGCCGACACCCGCGCAGGAACGCGCCATTGCGGAAAGTCCCTCACGCTCTTTACCGCCCTCGGTAAACGCCGGGATCATCGACCAGTACGGAATATCCATCATCGTATAGGTCACACCCCACACGATATAAGTGACCGCCGCATACGCGACCATGCCGCTTCCGTCCAGTGTGGGCGGTGCCGCGAACATCAGATAGAGCACTACTGCATTTAAGAGCGTTCCGATCAAAAGCCACGGACGGAATTTGCCCCATCTGGTACGTGTCTTTGCCACAATGATCCCCATGACCGGGTCATTGAACGCGTCAAAGATCCGCGCGCCAAGCAGGATAAATCCCATTGCGATCGCGCTCACGCCAAGGATATCCTGATAATAATACAAAATGTAACTTGCGGAAAGCATATAGACCATATCCTTTCCGACTGCCCCCAGTCCATATGAAATTTTTTCTTTTCCTGTCAGTTTCATAGTAATTTCTCCTCCGTTTTTACTTCTTTAAGCCCATCGCCAGTTCCACGACTTTGTATGCCCCGTCATAGATACCGATCGACTTATTTTTCACAATGTTATCGCACATGTCGAAAAGCAGCCCGTCCTCTTTTAAGAACAGATCGATCATCTGTAAGGTATGTGGTATATCACGGCACTCTAAGGTTCCATCCCCGATCTCCGCCGAATGGATCGCGCCCCACATCTCATGCTTTCCGACGCGCTTGATAAATAATTTCGGCACCGGATAAAACGCGAGTTCACTCGGTTTTGTGACCAGCACATCCACACTTCGCATCAGCAGATTCGTGCAGTAGACCGCCTCAAAAATGTTTTCATGCCAGAAACCGTGAATGCCTTCCACTTCTCCGGTCAGTGCCTCTTTTGCAAAATGCTCCGTCTCTTCCCACTGATTGAAATGCTCGGTTGAGAGGCTCTTCATCTCCGGGATTTCTTTTACCAGTTCCTCCCAGACATTCCGGTAATCGCCCACATTCACATAAAGCGCCGCCTTCTTTTCGCGGATCGCCGGAATCAGATAACGGATGATCGCCGCAAAAATCTCTTTTTGCGCGCCTGCCCCTCCGATCGTGAGTAAAAACCGCATCGGCTTTTTATCCTTTTTGCGCCGGATCCTCGCCGCACAGTCCGACTCGATATTGGATACCAGCTCATGGTCGATATAGTGGCCGGTGTATACAAGGCTTTCCTCCGGAATTGGTTTTAAGACCTCGTCCTTTTGCATTCCGTTTAAAATGCGGTAGCCCATGTACGCATTGTGGCACTGAACGGTGTGGACACTTCCTTCGGAAAGATGCAGTGCCATCGGCCAGTTATCCGGGATCGCATTGACCACATAGTGCATGCCGGCATGCACTGCCGCCTGCGCCGGCCACACATGAGTCCCGATCACCGGGATATCTTTTGGAATGTTGCGGTAGACCGGCGCCATCAGCTCCGCGTTTTTCTGATCCGCAGCATTATAGGGCAGCGCCCGGAACCCTTCGTAATTCATCGGCTCCCACACAAACCGGTTAAACAGTCTGCTCTTCGCGGAAAGTCTTGATCCCAGCGAGTAGAGATCATTCTGTGCGCTGATCACCTTGGTGCAGGTCGTCTCCGGGAAGGAATTCAGATCCAGCCAGTAAGGTGTATAGCCCAGATGCTTTGCCGCAGATGCCATCGCCATGGAGATCCTGTAATGTCCAAACCCCATACGGATATTTCCGACGATAATGCCTTTTTCGCGATCAAACGCTTCTGTGGCATTATCCTTTCCGTTGATTAAGATATTCTGCACGCCAAGCGCGTCTCCGATATACGGATTCTTTTCTATATAGAGCGGATAATTGACCGCCGCATCATCCCCAAATTTCTTGCTGTATTTCTTTTTGGATTTTTCCGCCTTGCGATACACACGGCTGCTCATCTCATTTCCAAAAATCACTTTTGATCTGTCTTTCATATCTTTTCCTCTTTTCTGCCAGTCTATGGTTCGTTTTTTAGCATTTTACGGTAATTCCGTCCACCAGGATCCCGACCACTTCATCTAACGCATCCGCATAGGAGATCTGATTGCTGACCAGAACATCCCGCTGGAAAAACTGTTCGATCGTCGCTTCCAACATCACTTTGTAGATCGAGATATTGACCGGGCGCACAACACCTTCTGCAATCCCCTGTTCGATCAGTGCGATCGTGTTCTCCCATCCACTCTCCAACCGTTCCTCCACACGCCGGTAGATCTTCGGATATTTTTCTTTTAAAACAAAGAGCTTCTGAAAATCGATCTCACGGTATCCTTCGGGAAGTACGGAGAGGATCGCGCGGATCTTGCCTACGGTATCCAGAGAAGCATCCTCCAACACCTTTTTCTCACTGTCCTTTATCTTGTCAAAACAGTAATCTACCATTGCGTAAAAAAGGCTCTCCTTATCCGCAAACACCATATAAATCGTCCGTTTACTCATTCCTGCGCAAACCGCGATATCACTCATTGTAAATTTCAGACCCTTTTCGTAAAACATCTTTAATGTGGCTTCCAAAATAGTTTCCTTTGCTGCCTGTATATCCATAACCGCTCTCCTTTGCCTTCTTCTCTCTGTCGATAGGAAACCAGAAAACTAGTTTTGGTTTTCTGGTTTCCTATATTGTATCACGATCTCATTTCCGATTCCATTCACAGAAATAGACAAATTTTGCCGTTCCTTTTTAGTCATATTGTTCCGTCATTTCCGGCGCAGGACAAAAAGACGGGATACGTTCCGCATCCCGCTCTGATCAACGGTCGTCATTACAAAAAAAGCAGCTGTCCCTGACTGGAACAGCTGCTGTCGCATTTTTATTATTTTGAAGTTAAAATCCGGTCATTGTCTAACTGTCTGCCGGCATTTTCTTTGAATTTTTCCAAAAGATCATCCACCGTAAGCTTTTCCCGCTCTGCCCCAGACACATCAAAGATGATGCTTCCCGCATCCATCATGAGCGTGCGGTTTCCAAGTTCCAACGCCTGGTGCATATTGTGTGTGACCATGAGTGCCGTGATCTTCCGCTCCGCAATGATCTGTCTGGTAAGCGCAAGCACTTTCGCTGCGGTCGCCGGATCCAGTGCCGCCGTATGTTCATCGAGCAAAAGGATCTTCGGTGTCACCATCGTTGCCATAAGAAGTGTCAGCGCCTGACGCTGCCCGCCGGACAAAAGACCGACCGGCTGTTTCATCCGGTCTTCCAGTCCCATATCAAGCAGTGCGAGCTGTTCACGGAACTTCTCTTTATCCGCTTTGTTAATGCGGCTGAAATACTGATTGCGCATCGTCTTTGCACGCAGATAGGCAAGTGCCATATTTTCCTCGATCGTCATGCCCGGTGCGGTTCCACGAAGCGGATCCTGGAACAGATGTCCGATCTCATGACTGCGCAGATATTCTTTCTTATAGGTGATATCCTCCCCATCCAGAATGATCTGCCCTTCATCGACATAAAACGCTCCTGTGATCGCATTGAACATGGTAGATTTTCCCGCGCCGTTACTTCCGACGATCGTTGCAAAATCTCCGTCCTTCAAATCGAGGTTCAGATCCGTAAGCGCCCTTTTTTCATTGACCGTTCCCGGATTAAATGTCTTTTCTATGTGTTTCAGCTGCAGCATACGAATCCTCCTTTCTCTTTCGGATCGCGATCGATTTCTGTCTGGAAAACGCCACGCGCTTTTTTAAATACGGGAACGCGATCGCTACCGCAACGATGATCGCGGAAACCAGCTTTAAGCATTCCGCCGGAACATTTAAGCGAAGCGCTACCGCAACCAAAAAGCGATACAGACAGCTTCCGAGTACCACTCCGCAGACGCGTTTTAATATCGAGCCTTTCCCGATAATGGATTCTCCGATGATCAGGCTGGCAAGCGCGATCGTAACCATTCCGGTACCAAGATTGATGTCGCAGGATTTCTGATACTGCGCGAGCAGTGCGCCGGACAGTCCGGTCAGAGAATTCGCCACACAAAGCCCTACGGTGATCATAAATCCCGGATTGATACTGGATGCCTTCACCATATCCGGATTATCTCCGGTCGCCCGGATGGAAAGTCCGAGTCTGGTGCCAAGGAACCATGAGAGGATGAGCGCGACAGCCGCAACTACAATGGCTACCACAATGATCTTGTAAAAGCTGCCGCCGATCGTCTCTTTTGCAAGACTGAATATCGTATCACAGCCAAACAGATTCACATTGGACGCAAATCCCATCACTGCGATGTTGATCGTGTAAAGTCCGGTATTTACGATGATTCCAGCAAGAATGGATTCGATCCCCATTCTCGTCTGCAAAAACGCGGTAATAAAACCGGAGCATACCCCCGCACCCATTGCCGCGAACAGCGCAAGCACCGGATGCCCGGCGAGCGTCACCATGGCGCCCACCGCACAGCCAAGCGTAAAACATCCGTCCGTGGAAAGATCTGCTATATTTAAAATCGTAAAAGAGATAAATAACGCCAGCGCCACCAGCGAATAGATAAATCCCAGTTCCAGAGCACTCTGTACAATGGATAACGTGAATATTGAAGACATAAAAACCTACCTCCGGTCATACTTTTCTATTGTTTTATTCAAATTCCTCCGCTGTCTGTGTTTCTACTACGCCCTCACACATATCGGAGAATACACTGTAGTCAATTCCAAGAGCTTCTGCTGTCTCGGTATTTACGGTCGCGATACCATTGCTAAGTGTCTGTACCGGTGTCTCCGCCGGATTCTTTCCATTTACCAGAATGTCTACTACCATATCTGCTGTCGCAGTTCCAAGATCTTCATAATTTACGCCATATCCTAAGAACGCTCCGTTTAATGCGAAGGAATCTGCACCGGTGTAATGCGGGATCCCCGCATCAATAAATTTTTCATAGATCGCAAGCTCTGCTGTCATTACCGTGTTATCGGTCGGAGTAAATACCGCATCCACACCTGCTGCTGCCAGCGCGTCTGCCGCATTGCTGATCTCATCATTGGTCGTTCCTGTCTTTTCTACTACCTCTACGCCTTTTCCTTCCAGGTAAGCTTTGGCTTCCTCGATCGGTTTCTTTGCGGAATCCTGGCTCTTATCATATAAAAGACCTACGGATTTGATATCCGGATCTGCCGCAAACATCAGATCAAATACCGCATCTGTGTCCAATGCGTCTGAGGTTCCTGTGATATTTGCGCCCGGTGCGTCGTTACCTGCCACAAGTCCGGCGCTTTCCGGATCGGATACTGCGGAAAATACAACCGGGATCTGATTATCTTCTGTCGCGTTCTGCATGATCATAGCTGCCGGAGTCGCGATCGGAATGATCACATCCACATTATCTGCAACGAGTTCTGTTGCGATCTGATTTAATGTCGTGGAATCTGCCTGACCATTGAAGGTGTAATCGCCGTAATCAAACGTTACTCCAAGCTCCTCGCCTTTTTTATCAAGCTCTGCTTCGATCGCTGATTCGATCTGATTTAAGGACGCATCATCCACATACTGAACGATACCGACCTTATAGGTTGCTCCGGAGGCTGCCTCCGTGCCATCTGTCGTTTCTGCCGCACTCTCTGTCTGTGCATCGGTTGATGCGGTGTTCCCTGCTGTGGAAGTGGTATCCTTGGTGCTTCCACATCCTGCCATAGACATTACCATTGCTGCTGCAAGAACTGCTGTCAAAACTTTCTTTTTCATAATAATTCCTCTCTTTCTGCCGGATTTCTCCGGACTCCTCTGCTGCTGCTGTTTTTCAGGTTCCCATGCCTTTTCCATGAAAAAACCGCCTCAAGCTAATGCTTGAGACGGTAATAAAATCTTATTATCGCGGTACCACTCAAATTGACGAACGTCCACTCACTCATGTACTGGCATACACGCCGAACTGGTAACGGGTTCGGATCCCCGTCGGCCTCTACGTTAAACTTCGAAGCCGCCCTCAAAAGTCCATTCAATTAACTACCTGCTGTCTCCATCCCACCACCGGAGACTCTCTGAATGCATTTCGCTAACCTACTACTCTTTTTCAACGGTTTTTCTATGAATCATACTTTACTACTTTCCAGTGTTCCTGTCAAGAAGTTTCTTTCGAGATTTTTAAAATCTGCTTCTCTTATGAGAAATAAACCAGTTCGTCTTCCGGTTTCTCCGCAGGTTCAATGGATACCGGATATAACACCGGCCCTTTTCCCCGGTATTCTTTCGCGAACTCCACTTTCACCTTTGCAGTGATCGTGATCCAGGATTTATGCGCGATCTCATCCGCCTTCGGATATTTGCATTTAAACCCTACAAACTGGATATCTGCCGCGCAGCAGGTCATCGCGAAACGTCCCGGTACGAACATGCCTTTTTTGCGCATCTTGTCCGGATTGTATACAAGCGCAAGGAATTTCACAGTCTTGCCATCGTAACGCTTTGGATTGTCCATCGCGTCCAGATACCACAGACCATAATCCGCATCACTCAGATCGATAAAATCCTGTGTGATGTCGTATGGAAGTTCCTCATTATCGCCCTCATCGATCGTGCCGTCCGCACGTTCATATACGATCTGCGCTTTCCGGTTCAACGCTTTTACGGAACGCCGGAACTTGCCCTTTGGTGTATTATCATCACAGCGGTTAAAGATCACGACATCCGCTTTAAACAGCTGCTCCATGATCATGGAACGCATATTCGCAAGATACATCTCATAGGTCGTTGCATCCACGGTAGCGAGTGACTGAACGATCATCCAGCCATCCGGCAGCTTGGTCTCCAGGATCTTTGCCATTTCCCAGGTTCCGTTGTATTCAATAAACACCTGTTCCGGCAGATACTGAAGATTTACATTATGAAGCAGTTCTTCCGTGAAATCTTCCTCTTTCTCGATCATAAGAAGCTTCGCGTTGATGGTCTTTAACTTTGCCTCATCATACTCCACATCTCCATCTTCGCAGGCAATGATAAGCGTCTTTGCCCCGTTGCCAAAGTCCTGATCATACAGTGTTTCATTTACCAGCGTTGTCTTTCCGCTGTCCATAAATCCGGTAAATAAATATACTGGTATTTCTTCCAAGGCAGGCGCCTCCCTTCTTTTCATTTCCTTATACTAATTCAAACAGTTCTTCTAATTTGTCCTCTTTTAAGTCAGTTCCGATCACGCAGAGACGTCCGGTGTAATCCGGTTCACCCTCACGCAGCTCGTACTCGCCGGAAACCATGTCAAAGTAGATCCAGGAACCGTCTGTGGATTCTACCATACCCTTCGCACGCAAGATAACGCCGTACTCTTCGGTATCCACAAATTTCTTCAGTGCATTTTCAATGACAGACTTCTCGTATTTATGTGGAGTTTCCCTGCCCCAGCTTGTAAATACATCATCCGCATGATGATGGTGATGATGTTCGTGATCATGGTCGTGGCAGCCGCAGGTGCAGTTCTCGCCATGCTCGTGATGATGTTCATGCTCTTCATGGTCATGGTCATGATGATCGTGCTCTTCATGTTCGTGATCATGATGGTCATGTTCCTCGTGGTCATGATCATGATGGTGATGTTCATGCTCATGTTCTTCTGCCTCTTTGGCATGACGCTCCTCTGCAAGGAGTTCCATCTCAAGGGTATCCTGGCCTTCCATTGCCTTTAAGATCTGCTCGCCGGAGATCTTATCCCAGTCTGTTGTGATCACAGCCGCTTTCGGATTCAGATTCTGGATCTGCTTTACGCAGAATTCAAGCTGTTCCGGTGTTGCGTTCTGTGTTCTGCTCAAAATAACAGTGGTCGCAAACTCGATCTGGTTATTGAAGAACTCACCAAACGCTTTCATCTGCTTGGATGCCTTTAAGGAATTGACTACGGTTACAAGCGCATTCAGTTTTACATCCTGCTCTTTCTCAATGTCGATCACGGATTTCATAACATCCGAAAGTTTTCCAACACCGGACGGCTCGATCAGGATACGGTCCGGATGATATTTTGTGATCACCTCATTCAGGTTTTTACCGAAATCTCCTACCAGGGAACAGCAGATACAGCCGGAATTCATTTCGCTGATCTGGATGCCGGAATCCTTTAAGAATCCGCCATCGATACCAACTTCACCGAACTCGTTCTCGATTAAGACGATCTTCTGTCCGTGAAAGACTTCGTCGATCATCTTCTTAATAAATGTGGTCTTTCCTGCTCCAAGGAACCCGGAAATAATGTCAATCTTTGTCATAATATATCAATCTCCTTTTTTTACGGTTCTCCGCCGCTTCAATCCATTAACGAAAGGGTACACTTTCCCCGCCCTTTTTATTCATCACATGAAATCATAAGCCCAACTGTCATTTCTGTCAAGTTTCCGAAAAGTAAAAAACTTCTCAACTTCATGAAATTTTTATAAACCGCTTACCGGCACAAAATCGCCGCGGTCTACCACGAGCTCATACCCGATGCTCTCCATGCGGCGGTTTAAGCAGCCCCGGCACTCAGCCGCCTCATCTCCGGTGCAGATCTTATTGTCGTAAAGCTCATATTTTTTTCGTACACCGACCGGAGAAAGGTTCGGCATGACCACATTTGCCCCGGCGAGGATCCCTTGTTCCCTGCCGGTCGGCGCTATGGTACCAAGCGCTGTTGTCGCCGGAAGCAGCAGATTCGGGATCAAAAGCCGAAGCAGCCCAAGCAGAAACAGCGTAAGCTCCAACGTTCCCGCCTGTTCTTCCCGAAACGGCGTATCATGATGCGGGATGAACGGACCGATGCCTACCATCTGCGGCTGCAATTTTGTAATAAACAGCATATCCTCCGCAAGTGTCTCATAAGTCTGTCCAGGTGAACCCACCATAAATCCGCAGCCCACCTGATACCCAATCTCTTTCAGATCATAAAGACACTGTTTCCTGTGTTCTAAGGAAAGTTCCGCCGGATGCAGTTTCCGGTAATGGACCTCGTCCGCGGTCTCATGGCGCAGCAGATAACGGTCTGCCCCCGCGTCAAAATATTTCTGATAGCTCTCGTAACTTTTTTCCCCGATCGACAAGGTAACCGCGCAGTCCGGATACGCCTCTTTTATGGTGCGCACAAGACAGACGATATCTTCATCCTTATATGCCAGATCCTCACCGCCCTGCAGCACAAAGGTACGAAATCCCAGCTCATACCCGCTCTCTGCACAGGATAAGATCTGTTCGGTCGTAAGGCGGTAACGCTCCGCATTCGGATTGCTCTTTCGTATCCCGCAGTAATAGCAGTCGTTCCGGCAGATGTTTGTAAACTCGATCAGCCCTCTCGTGTATACACGATTTCCGAAATATTTCTGCTGCTGCTTTCTCGCGCAGGAAAACAGATATTCGGCGTCCTCTTCCGTCCGGTGTCCGAGCAGAAATACCCATTCCTCTTTCTTTAGCGCATGCTCCTTATTCAATTTATCGATCAACTCATGTACTGTCTGCATTTTTCTTCCTTTTCTTACTCCGACAGCTTGGAATATACTGTCTTTGCGTTGATTCCTTTTAACATTCCGATCTTTCCCGACAGGGAACTGATCACATCTGCCGGCGCATCGATCGCTACGCTGATCAGGGATATGTTCCGTTTCTGATACGGGATTCCCATCCGCCCGATGATATATTCGCTGTACTTATGTAAGATCCGGTTCAGTTCCTCCACATGCTCCGGGTTTTCCACGACGATAGCAATGATCGCGATCCTTGTATCCATCACTCATTCCTCCGGTATCGTTATTTTGTCCAGTATGCCGTTCAGATAGGCGATCACGATCCCGTAATTTGACATCGGTACTTTCTGTTCCTTTGCCTGCAGGATCCGTGACATCACATATTTGCGGTTAAACATACAGGCTCCGCACTGGATCACAAGATCATAAGACGAAAGATCTTCCGGGAAATCCGAACCGCTCACAATGTCGATCCCAAGTCCGCTACCCACTCTCTTTCTTAAGAAACGCGGCAGCTTCTCTCTTCCGATATCTTCTTTGAGCGGCGCATGCGTACAGCACTCGGCGATCAGCACTTTTGAATCTTCGGTCAGCGCTTCGATCTTCTTTGCGCTTTCCACATAATAATGAATGTCTCCCTTATATGCGGCGAACAGCGTGGAAAACGAGGTAAGGCTGCTCTCCTCCGGCTTCTTTTCATAAACCGTTTTGTAAACCTGGGAATCCGTGATAATGAGCTTCGGCGGTTTTGCCATAGCCTCCAGTGCCTGTTCCATCTTATCGGTCGTTGCGCTCATGACCAGACATTTTTTATCTAAAAGTTCCCGGATCGTCTGTACCTGTGGCAGGATCAGCCTGCCCTCCGGTGCCTGGATATCCTGTGGCATGACGAGCAGAACCGTATCGCCCTCGGAAACCAGACCACCCGTGATGAACCGTTTTTCCGCCGCCGACGGCGATACTTCGACCAGACGGTTTTTTAATTCTTCAATGCCTTCACGCTTTCGGGCACTAAGACAGAGCACCGGCGCGTGAAGCTGCTCCTCCACCCGCTGTTTTAACTTTGGAACATTCTCCAAAATATCTGTCTTATTGATGACCGCAACGACCGGTGTCTGCATTTTTTTGAAAAATTCATACCAGCCGATCTCTTTTTCCATGTCATCATCCTGAAACAGGATAACCGCGATATCTGTCTTTTCCGCCGCCTTTTTGGTCAGCTCCACACGCTTTTCTCCAAGCTCTCCGATATCATCAAAACCTGCGGTATCGACGAGCACACACGGTCCGATCCCATGGATCTCCATGGATTTTTTTACCGGATCCGTCGTTGTTCCGCTCACTTCGGAAACAATGGAAATTTCCTGATTTGCCAGGGCATTGATAAGCGATGACTTTCCACTGTTCATTTTTCCAAAGAAGCCGATGTGTGTCCGGTTTGCTGTTGGTGTCTGATTTAACGTTGCCTGCATATCTTTTTCCTCCTAAGTCTTCTATCCCACTTAGTATATATAGAAAATACCTTTCCCGCAGACGCATCTTAGGGTCAGATTTTTTTACATTTTATCCGGCGCGCTGAAGCCGAGTACATCGATACAGGTTTCAAGCACACGCTTTGTCAGCTCTAAAAGTCTGATATAGGAAGCCTGAAGTGTCACATCTTCTTCTGCCATGATCTTGGTATTGTGGTAAAAATGATTGAACGCATTTGCCACATCATAGATATAGGCACACACTTTATGCGGTGCTGTCTCCTCAAACGCATTTTCCATCATCGCATTGAATCTGCTGATCTCAAGCATCAGCGCTTTTTCATCTTCAGAATGCGGCGGCAGGATCTTCGCTCCGTCCGCGCTCTTTCCGGCATCTTTGTATTTGTTTAAAATGGACTTGATACGGACGATCGTATAAAGGATATAGGGTCCCGTATTTCCTTCAAAAGAAGTAAACCGTTCGATATCAAAAATATAATCCTTGGAAGCCTGATTGGAAAGATCTCCGTATTTGACCGCTGAGAGCGCAACGATCTTCGCTGTCTTTCTTGCTTCCTCATCGGTCATATTCTGATTGTCACGGATCTTATTATACATTTCCTCATTGATCTCGGAAAGCAGTACTTCCAGGCGCATTACGCCGCCCTCTCTGGTCTTGAAAGGCTTTCCGTCTTTTCCGTTCATGGTACCAAATCCGAGGAATTTTAACTCTGTTTCCGGTTTGACGAGTCCTGTCTTTCTCGCACAGCGGAATACCTGGGTAAAATACAGTTCCTGACGCTTGTCCACCACATAGATGAGCATGTCCGGATCATAGTCTTTCATACGCCATACGATCGTTGCAAGGTCGGTCGTATTGTAGAGTGACGCACCATCTGATTTTAAGATCATGCACGGCGGAACTTCCTTGGTATCACTTTCCTCTTTGACATCCACGACCAGCGCGCCGTCACTGATATAGGCAAAGCCGTCCTCTTTCATTTTCTTCACCATATCCGGGATATACGGCTGTGCGTCGGATTCCCCTTTCCAGAGCTCAAAAGACACATTTAAGTTCTCATAATTGCGCTTTAAGTCTGTGACTGACACGTTTAAAATATGGGAAAGCAGTGCCTGATATCCCTTTCTTCCATGCTGCAATTCATACGTTGCCTGCATGGCAGCTTCCTTATAAGAAGCATCCTCTTTGGACTTTTTGCTTGCCGTCGGATAGATCTCTTCCAGTTCTGAGATCGTAAACGGTGGCTCTGCCGGATATTCTCCGCTGTAGTTTTCATCAAAATATACAAGCTCCGGTCTGCGCAGTTTTAACTCCGTGATAATGAGTCCCATCTGCAGTCCCCAGTCACCGAGATGCACATCCCCGATGATATGATGTCCCATAAATTTTCCGATACGTTTGATGCTCTCTCCGATCACCGCGGAACGCAGGTGTCCGACATGAAGCGGCTTCGCAACGTTTGGTCCGCCGTAATCAATGATGATTGTTTTCGGCTCCTTTGCCTCTTCACAGCCGAGACGCGCATCTGCATCCATGTCATTCATGAACTCTGCGACAAACGCGTCGCAGAGTTTTAAGTTCAAAAATCCCGGTTTTACCGCTTCCGCCATGGAAAACACCGGATTCTCCTTTAATTTTGCCGCAACTTCTTCCGCAATGATAAGCGGTGCCTTTTTATATTCCCTGACCGCTGCCATTGCCCCGTTACACTGATACTCACAGAGATCCGGCCGGTTCGACAGCGTGACCTTTGCATATTTTTCATCATATCCACAGGCGGTAAAAGCTGTTTTTACTTCGTCTGTGATCCTATCCAAGATTTTTTTCATATTCTTTTCCTCTCCGTACTGAAACGATGTCATTTAACGCTTATTATAATACGAAACAAAAACGGTTGCAACTTGAATTTCAGGCAAAAAAGTGCTCCGCCACAAAAAACGTGCCGACTGCCCGCGCGCTTCCGGTCAGATACATCGTAAGGTCCTCCTTTGTCTCCACAAGCAGGGTTCCCCCCGGCATCTCCACGAAAACCGTGCGGTCGGTAAGCCCCATACGGTAAGATGCTGCCGCTGCCGCACAGGCTCCGGTCCCGGACGCGAGGATGTAACCGGTTCCCCGCTCATAGATCTCGATTTTGATATGCGCGCGGTCAACGACACGGCACAGCTGCAAATTCATACGGTTTGGGAAACGCGCCGCGTGCTCTACATAGGGTCCCAGTTCTCTTGCCCGTCCCCCGGAGACATCCTCCATCATAATGACGCAGTTCGGGTTTCCCACCGATACACAGGTTGCATTATAAAGTTCTCCGTGAAATAGAAGCGGCAGGTTTACGATCTCATCCTCCACACCAGTGACCGGGATCTTTTCGCAGGCAAACACCGGCTTTCCCATTTTCACACGCATCCTACCATCTTCCAGATATACGACCTCATTCTCCCCTGCTTTACTGTAGAGGCGCACCTTCTTTCCATGGATGCAGCCCGCATCCCGCAGATATGCCGCAAAAATACAGGCTCCGATCCCACTGCGTTCCGCCTCACTGCCATCCGGATTAAAAATACGGAAAAAGATCTTCTGATTGGCATAAAGCGGGCCGTACAAAATTCCATCCGCCCCCACGCCAAAATTTCTGCGGCAGAGCATTTTGATCTGATTTTCTTCCAGCTTCAGTTCATTTCTGTTTGGATCCAGAATCAGGTAGTCGTTTCCGACTCCTTCGTATTTTTGCATTGTAAGCATACTGTTTTCCCCGCATCGACCCCTTTTTATATCATATGCCGGAACAAAAAAACAGGAACCGCAAACGCGGTTCCTGCCACTTACTGTATTGTGCTCAGCCCATTCCGGACTGGGTGACCTCTATGCTCTTATGCAGTGCTTCCTCTTTTTCTTTTAAGATCTTCTCGATCTGCTCCTTTGCCGCCTCATCATCCACCGGTTTCGTTCCGTATTCCCCGGAATAAGAACCCGTTGACGCGTTAAAGGTCGCTTCTTTCTCTTCCTGCTTTTTCAATTCCGCTTCGACTTCTTTCGCCTTTATGGCTTCATCCTCTGCCGCCTCAGCATCCAGCCGCGCGATGATCTGTTTTGCCGCCTCTTTTTCCTCACTTGAGAGCCCCGCAAACGCGTCCTTTTTTTCTTCTACCGGAACCATATTTACATTCCACCATTTAATAATGCTGTTTTGCATCTTTTCTCTTTTATTTCTCTCATCAATTAAATCTTTCATCTTTTATCCCTGCTTTTCTTTTTCTCTCAAGTTGCGTTCTTTTGGGCTTTCCTTACACTTTTCCCATCTTAGCATATTTTTTCCCAAAAAAGAAGTTCTATTTTGCATAAAAAATATCTTCTTCGCACACCCTTTATATATCAGCAATCGATTCGGAGGTATTTTTCATGGCTGTTTATAAAGTAGAAATCTGTGGTGTCAATACCGCAAAGCTTCCCATTCTGTCAGAAGATGAAAAAACAGAACTGTTTTCCCGCATCAAACAGGGCGACCGTTTTGCCAGGGAACAATACATCAAGGGAAATCTCCGCCTCGTTTTGAGCGTGATCAAACGCTTTGCAAACAGTAACGAAAATGTGGACGACCTCTTCCAGATCGGCTGCATCGGTCTTATGAAATCCATTGACAACTTTGACGACTCCATCGGTGTCAAATTCAGTACCTATGCCGTTCCCATGATCATCGGCGAGATCCGCCGCTATCTGCGGGATAACAACAGCATCCGCGTCAGCCGCTCGCTGCGCGACATCGCCTACAAAGCCATCCACGCCAAGGAACTGCTCACCCGCACTTCCATGCAGGAACCTACGCTTGAGGATATTGCAAGAGAAACCGGCATCGACAAAGACGATATCCTCTTTGCGTTAGACGCGATCCAAAGCCCGGTCAGCCTCTACGATCCCGTCTACACCGACGGCGGCGATGCCCTCTATGTCATGGATCAGATCAGTGACAAACATAACCGCGAAGACCGCTGGGTGGAAAGTCTGTCACTGAACGATGCCATGAAACGTTTAAACACGCGCGAACATCACATTATAAAGCTTCGCTTTTTTGAAGGGAAAACCCAGATGGAAGTTGCGGAAGAGATCCACATCTCACAGGCTCAGGTCAGCCGCCTTGAAAAATCCGCCTTAAAAAGCATGAAGACCTACCTGGCTACCGATCCCATTTGTCGCAAAGTGCCGTGATCTGATCCGCGAATTTTGCGAGATCTTTGTTCGCCAGTCCCTCGTTTTTGTTAATAACCGTAAGCAGTCTCTGTCCGGCTGCAAGCAGTCGCGCGAATACATTGGAGGAAGCATGGTTGGTTGCTTTTTCCTTTTTCTTAATCTGATCTCTGCTTCCCTCTTTGATGCAGGCGCCGGTCGCCAGATCATAGATATCTCCGCTGTACGGTGCTGTCGCGTCATACCCCAGTTCTTCCCGCAGGTGCGCCGCAAAGGAATCGCACACTGCATCGTCTCCATGCACGATAAACACCTTTTTCGGCGGATGTTCCGCAAAGGATGCCGCCCACTTTGTCAGATGATCCTTATCCGCATGCCCGCTGATGCCCGGCAGATTTTCAATCTTTGCGTGTACCTCGATCGACTCACCGAACAGCTTTACTTCTTTCGCGCCGTTTAAAAGATGAAAGCCAAGTGTTCCGGGTACCTGATAACCCACGAACAGGATCGTGGATTCTTTTCTCCAGAGATTGTGTTTCAGATGATGGCGGATACGACCCGCCTCACACATACCGGACGCCGATATGATAACAACCGGCTTCTGGATAAAATTGATCATCTTTGACTCTTCACTCGTGACTGCGGTCTTAAGCCCCGGAAATCCGATCGGGTTAATGCCCTGTCTGACGAGTTCTAATGCTTCCTCATCAAAACACTCCGCAACACTCTTATGGAAAATATTGGTTGCCTCTACCGCAAGCGGGCTGTCAATATATACTTCAAAGTTTTCAAATTCCGGGAGCAGATGCTCTGTTTTGATGCGCCGCAGGAAATATAACATCTCCTGGGTACGTCCAACGGAAAATGCCGGGATCACAAGATTTCCTCCCCGGATAAATGTGTCCTTGATCACGCCCGCAAGCGCGGATGCGTAATCCGGCGGAATGGTATGGTTTTTATCGCCATAGGTTGATTCCATCACAACATAATCCGCATCTTTTAAGCAAACCGGTTCTTTGATGAGCGGATGATTTCCGTTTCCGATATCCCCGGAAAAAACAAGTTTCTTTTCCTCTCCATCCTCCCGGATCCAGATCTCGATACTGGATGAGCCGAGCAGATGACCGGCATCTACAAAACGGATCTTCAGATCATCCGTGACCTGCACCGGCGTCTCATAAGCACACGGAACAAAATGTTCGAGCACCCCCTGTGCGTCATCCATATTGTATAACGGTACAACCTCCGGTTTTCCTGCTCTTTTTGCTTTCCGGTTGCGCCATTCCGCTTCAAACATCTGGATATGCGCACTGTCCTTTAACATGATATTACAAAGTTCACAGGTCGCCTGCGTTGCAAATATCTTTCCACGGAATCCATGGCTGTATAAAAGTGGCAGAAGTCCCGAATGATCGATATGTGCATGCGTCACAAACACATAATCGATCTCTGCCGCATTGACCGGTATCTCCTGATTCACATACAGATCCGGTCCCTGCTCCATTCCACAGTCTACCAGAAAATGTGTATTTCCAAACGAAACAAAATGACAGCTTCCCGTTACTTCATGTGCCGCGCCTAAAAATTCTATTAACATAGCCACCATCTCCTACCAGTTTTGATACTGTTATTTTACCACATTTTATCCAGTTTATATATAGTTTTTCCTGTTTTTTTATTCAAATCGCACAATTTCTTTTTTGAGACGTTTCATGATCTTTTTCTCCAGTCTCGAGATATAAGACTGGGAGATCCCCATGCGGTCGGCTACTTCTTTCTGCGTCATCTCCTCTCCTCCCGCGGTATTTAACCCAAAACGCATTTCGATGATCATGCGCTCTCTCCCCGAAAGTTTTTCGATCGCTTTCCCGAGCAGTTTCCGCTCCACCTCATTTTCAATATCCTTCGAAATAAGATCCTCATCTGTTCCAAGGATATCGGAAAGCAAAAGCTCGTTTCCATCCCAGTCCACGTTGAGCGGCTCATCGATCGAAACCTCCAGTTTTGTCTTGCTGCTGCGCCGCAGGTACATCAGGATCTCATTTTCGATACAGCGGGACGCATAGGTCGCAAGCTTGATGTTTTTGCCGGGATTAAATGTATTGATCGCCTTGATCAGGCCGATCGTCCCGATGGAGATCAGATCCTCCACGCCGATTCCCGTATTATCAAATTTTTTCGCTATGTAAACAACCAGACGCAGATTGTGTTCAATCAGGCATTTCCGCGCCTCTCCGTCCTCTTCCCCCAGATTTTCGATACACTCCGCTTCTCTTTTCGCATCCAACGGTGCCGGCAGCACCTCCGCGCCTCCGATATAATGAACATCATTTTCCCGCCGAAACATCAGACTGTACAACGACGGCATGATCTTTAACTGGAAATGCTCCGGTATGCTCACTTTAATATACATATCCCTCTCTCCTTAACCTCTTAAATTTTTTTCATTTAAGAGCATATGATATCCGGTGCCCGAAAAAAGTTCCTTTCTTCCCAGTCCCAGGACCACCGGGCACACCTCGATCTGCTCCTTTCTTTTGCGGATTATCATTTTTTCTGCGGTAATCACAGCGATCCATCCGTTTTCTTTTCCCAGTGAATGAAACGGGATCAGCCTCTTACGCATCTGTTTTTCTTCCATGAGCGACCGGATCATTTCCTCATCAATGATCTGAACCGGTTCTTTTACATAGGGATCTGTCAGTAAATTTCCAGAATCATAATACGCCGCCACTTCTAACTCCCGGTCATCCTGACAGATCTTTACTTCGTATACCTTCCCTTCTATCCTGCGGTAACGTTCCACGACACACAGCCCGAATACGCCGATTGTCAGCACACCCAGAAGACAGAGCACAAAATGCCGTCCCCTGCCAATTCCATAATACAGCCACTGCATCGCCCCTCCGAGCAGGATCATTGCCAGATAAGAGATGATCCAGTCTTCCAGCAGGCGCTTCCCCTTCTTTTCCCCAAACGCAAAAACAAGCATCAGCGGATTCAGTATAAAATGGATAACCATCTGATAAAGCAGATAATCGGACATCCACAGAAAAAGTACCGCACTGACCACCGCGCCAAGCACACTCGCAAGAAACAAAACGCCAAGCCGCGCTTTCCGGTGCAGGATCTCATCTGTGAACATCAGTACCAGAAAATCCATCAGACCATTCGTCATCACAAACGCATCTATGTAGAACTCATATTGCACGTTTCCCCTCCTGCCCTTTCTTTTTTGCTCCTTTATTATAGAAAAAACAGCCTGTTTATTTTGTCAAAAGCCCTACCTGTCTTTTGGTATCTTATCTGCAAAAACGGACATTTTTTCGCATGAAGTAAAAAAAGAACCTTCAGAATCAATCTGAAGGCTCTTATATCCTGTCCGTACATTTCGTACTGCTTATTTTCTTGTATTCTTTAAAAATTCCGGGATCTTGATATCCTTTTCCTGAACCGTACTCTCCGGACGTTTCGGCTTCTGGATTCCACTCATAAATCCACCTGCAGGAGCGGTTGTCGTTCCACCTGCTGCTGTCGCGCCGCTTACCGGTCTGGTTCCAAGTCCGCCTGTCACCGGTCTGGCAGATGGCTTGCTGGACGCATATTTGAGTCCCATACCGGACATTCCGGTCATCATCTTAGGCGCCGGTGCTGCTGCTTCAAGTCCGGTCGCAATAACCGTAATGGTCGCTTCATCTGTCTTGGTCTCGTCATACTTCGCACCGAAAATGATATTCGCGTCATCACCCGCAAGATCCTGCACATAGCTTGCAGCGTCATTTGCATCCATAAGAGAAATATCACCCGAAATATTGATGATAACATGAGATGCTCCGGTGATCGTTGTCTCAAGCAACGGACTCGCAACTGCAAGTTTTACTGCCTCGATCGCCTTGTCATCACCCTTCGCCATACCGATACCGATATGTGCAAGTCCCTTATCCTTCATAACGGTCTGTACATCCGCGAAATCCAGATTGATCAGTGCCGGCAGATTGATCAGGTCGGTAATTCCCTGCACTGCCTGCTGTAATACCTCGTCTGCTTTCTTTAACGCATCCGGCATGGTTGTTCTGCGGTCTACGATCTCAAGCAATTTATCATTCGGGATCACGATCAGTGTATCTACGCTCTCTTTTAAACGTTCAATTCCGGAAAGCGCATTGACCATACGCGTTTTTGCTTCGAATTTAAACGGTTTGGTCACAACACCAACGGTCAGGATACCCTGCTCCTTGGCAATCTTGGCTACCACCGGAGCTGCTCCAGTACCGGTACCGCCACCCATACCACAGGTAACAAAGACCATATCCGCACCCTTAACCGCGTTCTCCAGATCTTCCGCATTCTCTTCCGCTGCCTTCTCACCAATCTCCGGCTGCGCACCCGCGCCAAGCCCCTTGGTCAGTTTTTCACCAATCTGAAGCAGAGTAGGTGCCTTGCAGAGATTCAACGCCTGTTTATCCGTATTAATACCAATGAACTCCACGCCACCGATATTTTCATCAATCATCCGATTGACCGCATTGTTTCCTGCTCCGCCAACGCCTATCACAATAATTTTGGCATTGGAATCTGTTTCTGTAGTTTTTATTTCAAGCAAGGTAGTTCCTCCTTCTCTCCCTTATAAACTTCTGTCAAATAACCCTTAAATCTAATCATATATTCTATAATATAATTTTTATAAAAAATAATCAACCTTATTTTTCGAAAAATCAGAATTATTTTATTCATTTTTTACAAATGTAATATCACTGGTCTCCTCTGTCCAGCTTTCCATATGTAAAACGCCGTTCATTCCGGCAATACTCGGATAAATGTAGGACATCCGGCTGATCTTTTCCGTCATGTTATCGGAATTGCCGAGCATGACCGCCACGTTGCCGTAATAGAGCGTGATCTGCTTTTGCGCATCGTAATTGATGGTATCCGGTATCATCTCGTACTTTTTTAACGTCTGCGTCACCGTAAGCAGCGTCTTTAACGCCTTTTTATCGTCAAACGACAGTTTTTCATACAACACCACGTCGTTGCTGGACAATCCCGTGATCTTCGGAACCCCCTCGATCACCCGCGACGAGGTCTCTTCCACAAAACCGTCTTTATCAAAATAAGCGTTTTTTCCGATGGAATCTATGTAGAGATAACCGAGCAGTCCTTTTTCGTACACATGGATCTGTACGCTGTGTGGATTTTTTAACGATACTTCCATCGTGTCTACAAACGGGACCTCATCCGTTCTGCCGAGCTTGTATTTTAAGTAAACATACAGTGAATTCCAGGAATACGCGTCATTTAAGATACTTGCCTCGATCTGCTCATCCGGATAGAGTTCATTTCCTTTTACTTCCACCTGTTTTACCGTAAAAAGCTCTGTCACCACAAAACCGGCGATCACCAGGATCAAAAGGAAGCTTAACAGGACGATCGTCTTTATTTTCTTTCGTTTTTTCTTTTTTCTCTCATCACGAATCATGCTTTCACGCCTCTAATTTTATTCCCCTTGACACACTGAGCGCTAACCCCATCTCCGATAACAGAAACAGAATGGAAGTTCCTCCATAACTGATAAACGGCAATGTAATACCGGTATTCGGGATCGTATTGGTTACTACGGCAATGTTTAAGATCACCTGGATCGCCACATGCGCCATGACCCCGACCACGATCAGCGCCCCGTAAAGATCCGGCGCATTGTTCGCAATGACCATAAAACGCCAGATCATAAGAAGGAACAGTAAGATCACGCAGATCGCGCCAAAAAGCCCCAGTTCCTCACAGATGATCGAAAAGATCATATCGTTCTGGGCCTCCGGAACAAACCCGAGTTTCTGCATACTCTCTCCGAGTCCTTTTCCAAAAAGGCCACCGGAACCGATCGCGTACAAACCCTGAAGGGTCTGATATCCCTTGTCATAGTCTTCCGGATGCAGCCAGATCTTCAAACGCTCGGCACGGTAGCTTTCAAACATGATAAATGCCGCGCCGAATCCGACACCCAGTCCTCCCATCAAAAAGAACTGCAGATATTTCGGACTCGCGACAAATACCAGCGCTACCGCAATCCCGAGAATAATGATCGCGGTACTTAAGTTGTTGATCGCGACCACTGCGACGAGCGGAAGCACCATCACAACTACGCGTATCACGGTACTGAATTTTCCCATCTGCTTTGGCATACGGCTGATCATGGTTGCCAGGAAAATAATGACGCAGAGTTTTGCGAAATCCGATGGCTGAAAAGACAACGGGCCCAGACGCAGCCATCGTTTGGAACCATTTACTGTGGTTCCGATAAAAATAACAGAAACGCAAAGAACGAGTGCAAGCAGGTACGCTGCTTTTCCAAAACGCATCCAGACATGATAGTCGATCTTTGCGATCATTCCCATCGCGATCAGACCGAGCACTGTTGCAAACAGCTGTTTTTTCAGATAAAAAGCCGCATCTCCGAACTTTACCTCTCCATTGTAAGAACTGGTACTGTAAAGCATGACAAGTCCGAAGCACACCAGAAATATAATAATAAATAAAAGGCTGTAATCAAAATATTTAATTGGCTTTTCCCGCTTTGCCCCCTGCCTTTTACTCATCTGCTCACTCCTTTAAGTTTCTTACGATCTCTTTAAAGATATCACCACGCTGCTCGTAGCTTTTGAACATATCCCAGCTTGCGCAGGCAGGTGACAGTAAAACGGCATCTCCGTCCTTCGCGTTGTCATAGCAGATCTGTATTGCTTCTTCCAGCGAGTCTGCAAACACGATATCATAAAATCCGCACTTTTTCGCAGCAGCGGCGATCTTTTCTTTTGTGGCACCAATGAGGACAAGTTTCTTTACTTTTCCATCAAACGCCTGGATCCACTCGTCATACTCTGACTGCTTATCATAGCCGCCGCCGATCAGAAGGGTCGGGCGGTTCATCGCGCGGATCCCCTGGATCGCCGCATCCGGATTGGTTCCCTTGGAATCGTTATAAAATTTCACGCCGCGTTTTTCTGTCACATATTCAATTCTATGCTCCACTGCCTGAAATCTGACCAAAACTTCCTTTATCTTTTCAAGCGGGACACCAAAGCCTGCCGCCATCGCCGTTGCCGCCATCACATTTTCATAATTATGTTTCCCGAGGAGATTCAGTTCCTCCACATTGCAGATGTGTTCCGCTTTTCCGTCCACTGCCCGGCAGATATCGGTTCCGTCCAGATAATAACCGTTTTCCAGCTTTCTGGCACTGCTGAAGTAGATAACTTTGGTCTGAAGACCGGCTCCAAACTCACGGAGCACTTCATCTTCATAGTTGAGCACGCAGATATCATCCGCAGTCTGATTTTTTGTAATGCTCTCTTTCGCCGCAATATAGTTTTCCATCGTATGATGACGGTTCAGATGATCCGGCGTAATATTTAAGATCGCAGATACTTCCGGTCTGAATTCGACCGCCGTCTCTAACTGGAAGCTACTGATCTCCGCAACCGTCACAGTCTCCTCTGTCGTATCCGCCGCAACGCTTGTATACGGGATCCCGATATTTCCGACTACTTTTACATCGGAAAAATAATTTTTCATGATCTCGCCAAGCAGCGCTGTCGTGGTGGTCTTTCCGTTTGTTCCCGTGATCGCGAGGATCTTTCCCTTCGCGCACTGGTATGCCAGTTCGATCTCACCGATGATCGGGATCTTTTTGTCGCGTATCGCATTCACCATCGGAAGATCCGTCGGTACGCCAGGGCTTAACACTACAAGATCAAGCTTCTCCATCACGCTTTCCGGCAGTTCTCCGAGCACGATCTCCGCATCCGAAAATGCCCCGGACTTTTCCTTTACCTGCTCCTCTTTTAACTCTTTATTTCCATCAAAGATGATTAAATCCGCCTGTTTTTTCTGTAATAATTCTGCTGCGGCCACGCCACTTTTTCCTGTTCCTACGATCAGGATTTTCTTTCCTGTAAATTCCATGTTTCTTCCTTTCTGCTTCCCTATATCAAAGCGCAAGCAATGCGATCATGCATAAGATAGCGGTCGTAATGGAAAATACCGCTACGACCTTTGTTTCCGACCAGCCACCAAGCTCAAAGTGATGATGGATCGGTGCCATACGGAAAATACGTTTTCCGCCGGTCTTTTTAAAATAAGTGACCTGAATGATCACGGATAATACCTCGATCAGATAGATAAATCCGACGATCAGGATAAACAGCGGCATCTGCAGCATATACGCAGTTCCCGCAACGAATCCGCCGAGCGCCAGAGATCCGGTATCTCCCATAAAAATGCTTGCCGGATAAACATTAAACAGTAAAAAGCCAAGCAGTGCGCCGACAACCGCGCAGGTGATCGGCTCGATCCCGCTTTGGGTTCCAACCGCCACAACGCTGAAGAACGTCGCAACCATGACCGTTACGCTCGATGCCAGGCCATCTAATCCATCTGTGAAATTCACGCCATTTACGGTTCCGATCACCGCAAAAAACAAAAGCGGTACCGCCACCCAGCCAAGATCCAGATATTTGCCACCGCTAAACGGGATCAGCATCTCAAGTGACACGCCGGACACTTTGATCATGTACACTGCAAACACCGCGGTCACAACGATCTGCAGGATCATTTTCTGCCACGCGAGCAGTCCGTCGGAGCGACGCAGAACAACTTTTAAGTAATCATCTAAAAATCCGATGATCCCAAATCCGACCGTGAGGAACAGGATCGGAACGATCTTCGGATAATCATTAATATAAATAAGACTGGTAACTATGACCGCTGCAAGAATGATGATCCCGCCCATCGTCGGCGTTCCCATCTTCTTCTGATGCGATTCCAGTTCCTTTCGCTCTGTCTGACCAACCTTTAATTTTCTGAGAAACGGTATCACGACCGGTGCTAAGGCGGCACTGATCACAAATGCTATGATAACCGGTATTACTACTTGATACGACATAAAACTCACACCTCTTTATTGTACTCTTTTTGCCTTTTGTCCATGCTTCCTCAGTATACGTTATTTTATGTTATTGTGCAAGTGATTCTGTTTTTTCAATTTCCAGATAGGGCAGAATATTTTCAAAGACTTCTTTGCACACCGGAGCTGCGATCGTACCCCCATAATAAACACCCTGCGGATCATTGATAATGACCAGACATAACACCGTCGGCTCCTCCGCCGGCGCAAATCCCAGAAACGATGAAATGTATTTGTGCGCGCTTCTTGGAAGGGTCTGCGATGTGGCTGTCTTTCCGCCGATCGCGTAGCCCTCGATCTTCGCATTCTTTCCACTGCCTTCTGAAACTACTTTTTCAAGCAGCATCCGCATCGTCTTTGATGTCTCCTCACTCACGATGCCATCCACCTGGTCATACTGCAGGATTTCAATGTCCTCCCCATCCGGCGTCTGCACTTTCACGCCGAAATGCGGCGTCACTCTGCGTCCCCCATTTATAATAGAAGAAACTGTTGTCGCAAGTTCCACCGGTGTGATCTGAAATGACTGTCCAAACGACATGGTAGCAAGCTCCACCTGCCCGATATTATCCAGGGAATGCATGATCGTTGCCGCTTCTCCCGGCAGATCGATATTGGTTTTGGAAAGCAGCCCAAACTGTCTGAAATAGTGATAGAAATTGTCCGCGCCGAGACGCAGTCCCAGTTCCATAAAGACCGGGTTACAGGAATTCATAAGTCCCTGTTCAAAATTTTCCGCCCCATGCCCGCCTGCTTTATGGCAGCGGATACGGCGGTCCTCGACGATCTTATAGCCCGGGCAGAAAAAATTATCGTTTAATGTCACCACTCCCTGCTCTAACGCGGCGGATGCCGTGATGATCTTGAACGTCGATCCCGGCTCATAAGTGTCATTGATGCATGGATTCCGCCACATCTGATTTAACAGTTCCTGTTTTTTTGCTGCATCCATGTCCGTCCCCGCATCATAATTTAATACAAACGGCTCATTCAGATTGAATTCCGGGACATTCGCCATCGCGTAGATCTCGCCGTTTTGCGGATTCATGATAAGGATGCTCACATGATCCGCCTGCTTTTGCTCCATAACTTTTGTCGCAACCTGCTCGGCGTACATCTGGATATTATAATCTATGCTGATGACCAGATTATTTCCATCCACCGGATCCAGACGGCTCTCCCCCGCATTTTCAATTTCCACGCCGCGCGCATCCGTAAGTGTCAGTATCTTTCCGTTGGTTCCCTGCAAATAATCATCATACTTTACTTCAAGCCCGATGATCCCCTGATTGTCCCCGCCGGTAAATCCAAGCACTTTGGACGCGAGCGTATCATAGGGATAATACCGTTTGTAATCCTCATCCACCTTTACTCCGGCAAGCCCGTACGCCCGGATCGCGTCTCCGACCGACTTATCCACGTTTGTCCTGACGCGCTCGATCGAACTTACTTTCTCCACGCGCTTCCGCACGGTTTCCTCGTCCATCCCGAGTTCTTTCGTAAGCACCCGGATCACCGTTTCCGGATCCGTTACCTGGCTGTGGATCACGGATATCGTACACACCGTACGGTTTGCCGCAAGCACAACTCCGTTGCGGTCCAAGATCTGACCGCGCGCCGCCTTGATGTCACGTTCTCTTTCATGCAGATCTTTCGCCTGCTCCACATAATATTCCGACCGGAACACCATAAGATACACCAGTCTGCCGATCAGAACTCCGGTCATAAGAAAGATCAGCGCAAATACCACCATTATTTTTTTCCGATAAGCCGTTTTATTCCGATACAAAAAAAGCCTCACAAAAACCGTTGTTTCTATCCTATTACGGTTTTTGTGAGGTTATGCTTTTATTCTTGCGTCATTCCGATGTCACGACATCCACATCATTTGTGACTGCCGGACCGGTGGTTGCCGCGCCCTGTTCCGCGATATCACTCGAAGGTGTATCGGTGGTTCCTTCTTCCGCCTGTGTCTGATCCGGTACCGCTGCGTCTGCCTGCTGTCCGCTCGCTGCCGCATTCGCCGCCTCGATCGCCTGCTGTTTTGCTTCCGGCAGAGTCGGATTGACCGGCATCTCAGCCGCCATCGGCTCATCCGGATAAATATTCAGATACGGAAGCGTTTCCGCAAATATTTCCTGCGCAATTCCCTGCGCGTAGCTGCTGTGTGCTTCATCTTCCGCGTTCGGCTCATCTACAATGACATAAACCATGAGCTGCGGTTTTTCCTGCGGCGCATATCCGATAAAGGATACAAGATAATTTCCCTGTCCACGCGGGATCTTCTGCGCGGTTCCGGTCTTTCCACCCATGGAATATCCGTTTACCTTGGCGTATTTTCCGGTTCCTCCCTCGGATACCGTAGAATACAGATATCCCTTGATCTTTTCAGAAGTTGCTTCCGAAACGGTCTGTTTGATCAGCGTGTTGTCCATGGTCTGGATCGTATTTCCGTCTTCATCCGTGATCTTTTTTACTACATGCGGCTGATAATAATAGCCCCCGTTGATCAGCGAGCAGAACGCTCCGCTCATCTGGATCATCGTCGTGTTAAAGTTCTGACCGAATGAGTTGGTCGCAAGATCCACTGCCGTCATGGAATCCCTGGTATAGATCAAAGAATCGGTTCTCGCCTCGCCCGGAAGATCGATATTGGTCTTTTGACCGAAGCCAAATATCTTCTGATACTCCACAAAGTTGTCGACGCCGATCGCATAGGACATCTGCATCAGAGCGTCATTGCAGGAATTCATCAGTGCCTCGCGGATCCCTTCGAGTCCATGTCCATTCCGGTTTACACAGTGGATGGTAGAACCGGATACCAATTCCGACCCATCGCAGAGATACGTCTCATCTCCGCTTAACGTACCGGTTTCAAGTCCCGCCGCCACGGTAAACGGTTTTGCCGTAGATCCCGGCTCATACGTTTCCGTGAGACAGTAATTCTGCCACAGTCCGTTTAACGCGTCGAGTTTTTCATCATCGCTCATCGCATCGATCTGTTCCTGTGTATAATACGCGCTCAGGTCTCTTGGATTGCTGGAATCATAGTTCGGGTACTGTGCCATCGCGAGCACTTCCCCATTCTGCGGATTCATGACAACGACCGCCGTATGCTTGCTTCCCGCGCCCTCTCTGGCAACGTTTGCATTGTCGATCTGGAACTGCGCGACTTTTTCTTCTACAATGGACTGGATGTTCAGATCGATCGTGGAGACTACGACATTTCCGTCTTCCGCCGCCTTGATCGTCTTTTCAAAATTGTTGTCCGAATTCAGATAGCCGTACTCTCTGCCGTTTATCCCGTTTAGCGTACTGTTGTAGGAATTCTCGATCCCCGCCATTCCGACATTTCCGGATGTGGTAAAGCCGATCACCGAACTGCCGATCGATCCGTAAGGATATTTGCGGATGTATTCTTTTTCAAACCATACGCCGTCAATATCCGGATTGTTTTTCTTGTCCTCCTGTAAGGTCACAAAGCCCTGGATCTGGTCATACGGAAGACGCTTTTCCAGCACATTGTACTGCTTGTTCGGCTCATTCTGGATCAGCTGTCTAAGTTCATCCGCGTTCAGATCCGGGAAACACTGCACTAACGCCGTGATCGTAGGCTCGATCTTCTTCTCATCGTTGTTTAATACCTTACAGTCCAAAATCACATTATAGACATCGGTACTGGTCGCAAGTATCGTTCCTTTCGTATCCACGATGTCCCCGCGGCGGTACGGTATGGTCGAGCTGTCGTACTCCTGCTGGGACAGCACGATCTTTTCATACTTCGCGCCACTCGTGTATTCAATATACATCAACCTTCCGATCAACCCAATCAAAGCCACTGATATCAGTGAAAACACGATCAGCAGCTTCTTTTGCATCTTTCTTGAAAATCTGGTTGGGATTTTTTTCTTTCTTCTTTTTTCTGTCACTCCATCACCCTGTTACGTCTCTCTATTTTGACGGAATGTCACTGTACTGGTTCATATAGTCATCGTTCGCGATCTCATAATACATGATCTGATCGGAAGACGCATAGACCATGCCAAGCTGATTTACCGCAACATCCTTCACATGGTTTAAGTCCACGGATGTCTCGATCCGCTTTCTCGCAGCCGCATTGTCTGTTGTAATATCCGTCACCTGGCTCTCCAGTCTGGAGATCCGGCTCATGCGCTCGGTAAGATCTGACTGCAGCTTGATATATGCCACACAGGACAGACACGTCAGTAATACTGCCATTGACAAAAACATAACATAACCGCGGTTCATGCGCAATGCTTTTTCTTGATTTCTTCTCGCCACACGCTTGTTATGCCGTCTTCTCGCTTCCTGCTCTCTGTCAATATGTTCTCTCCGCCGTTCCGGAACATTCGGAACCGTTTCCACTCTGCGCACGGTATTTCCGTCTACATAAGTGTCTGTTGTATAAACTCTCTCATAACGATCCATCCGCCGTCTTGTTTCCATTTTCATCTTTCCCTCTTTTCTGTCTTACTTCACTGTCTTATGTCGTTCAAACACTCTGAGTTTTGCACTCTTTGCGCGCTTGTTCTCTTCGAGTTCTTCCTCCGACGGCAAAATCGGTTTTCTTGTGATCACTTTGCCCTTTGAAACATTTCCGCACACGCACACCGGAAATTCTTTCGGGCAGGTACATGGGTTTTCATTTTTCCGAAAACTTGTCTTAACGATCCGATCCTCCAGGGAATGGAATGTGATAATACAGAATCTTCCGTCATCTGCCAGAAGATCGATCATCTCATCCAGGTTGTCCTGTAAAACTTCAAGCTCCCGGTTTAACTCTATCCGGATCGCCTGAAATGTACGCTTTGCCGGGTGTCCGCCCGTCGCCTGTACCTTCATCGGTATGGATGCCCTGATGATCTCTGTCAGTTCCCCGGTTGTCTCGATCTCTTTTTTCTGTCGTTCTTTTACAATATGCTTTGCAATGTTCTTCGCGAAACGATCTTCCCCGAAATCACGGATGATCCGGTAAAGCTCCTGCTCGGAATATCCGTTTACGATATCCCTTGCGGTCTTGCTCTGTCTTTGATCCATCCGCATATCAAGCGGTGCATCTTCTTCCCGGTAAGTAAACCCGCGTTCCGGCGTATCCAGCTGAAACGATGACACTCCGAGATCCAGAAGGATCCCGTCCACCTGTGTGATCCCGATCTTTTGCAGTTCGGATTTCATTGCCGCATAGTTGCTTCTTATAATAGTTACACGATCCTTATACTCTGCAAGGCGCTCTGTCGCTGCCGCGATCGCGTCCGCGTCCTGATCGATCCCGATCAGCCTTCCCTTATCAGAAAGACGCTTCGCGATCTCATAGGAATGTCCGGCTCCGCCAAGTGTTCCGTCCACATAGATCCCATCCGGCTTAATATTTAAATTTTCTATTGTCTCCTGAAGTAATACCGATTTGTGGTTAAATTCCATTGTCTCCTCCAACCTTCAATTAAATACCAAGTCCCAGATCTGCCATGTGCTCCGCGATCTCATCCATATCGTCATACGAATTGGATTCCTGCCATTTATCCTTGTCCCAGATTTCCACCCGGTTAAAGACACCGACCGAAACAACATCCTTTTCGATTCCGGCATATTCGCGCAGAACGACCGGAAGCAGGATTCTTCCCTGCTTGTCTACCTCACAGCTTGCCGCGCCCGCGAAAAAGAACCGCGCAAACTTTCTTGCATCTTTTGTAGTAAGTGGTACATTGCGGAATTTTTCTTCGATGTTTTCCCATTCACTTTTCGAATACACGAATAAACAGCCATCCAGTCCCTTTGTCACAACAAATTCATCCCCAAGCTGTTCTCTGAATTTGGACGGAACGATCAGTCTGCCTTTTGTGTCAACTGTGTGATTGTATTCTCCCATGAACATAGAACACACCTCTGCCAGTAAACAGGTATCCTGTGAGTTTTGGAATGTGAACCACTTTTTGCCACATTATCCACCACTCTGCACCATCATCTACCACTTTCCTCCACTTATTGAATAATAATACCCCTTTCCGGTAAAAAAAGCAATAAAAAATACGCAAAAACCAAAAAGGTTTTTGCGTATTTTGTCTGAAACATATCTTTTCTTTGTTTAAGCTCCCTCCGCTTCGCAGAGTTCCACATATTCCGCGATCAGCTTGTCAAGCTTTACACTGAGCAGATAGCTCACATCGTAATCATTTAAGGTTTCCAAGGAATGATCCAGTCTCTGTCTTGCGTCCTCAATCTCTGTCTGCAGTATTTCTTTTCTTTGTTTCACCATCTCGTTCTCCAAAAATTTCTTTTTATCAGAATTGCTGCACATGCCGCTTTTGTTTTGCCTGCCGGAAGAACTCCGTAATACTGTGCACCGCCTGCTCATTCATCACCACGATGCTTTTTATATCTTCTTCCACGCCCTTTTTCCTTTCCAGATACTCATCATGGCTTTTCTGGATAAACGCGATCAGAGCCTCAGGCGTCTGAAATTCGATCGTCTTTTTCGCATGTTCCAGCACTTCCGGTGTCTTCAGGTATTCCCGCAGACTTATTTTTAATTTTTCCTCATACGCGCAGTGATCTTTCAGATTTCCCGGATAGATCTTATTATGCGGAAACGTAAAATAATCTGCCAGATAATGTGTTACCTGTCCCAGATTTCTATAATATTTTGATTTTTGTCTTTTGTACTTTTTCTGATAGTCCGAGGAAAGCCGCTCTATTTCTCTCTTTACCTGCGGAAAAGTTCCGGTTATCTCATGCTTCTTATATAAGAAAGAAGGCTTACAGTCCGGAAGTATGCTTCCTATATAGAAAGATAACTTGTGCTTCCTTAAATCTCCGTCGTCCAGATTTCTCACCAAATAGCGTGCCAATGAAATGTGCGATTTCTTTCTCATTCAAAATCCCTCCATGACCTGTGAAAAACATCCGTAGAAGCTTACATAGGTATTGTACTTCTAAGAATTTCTTTTTTCAAGCTTTTTACGACTTTTTCATGGAGTTTTTTCTGCCATTTTCTTACGTTTTTTGACTTTTTCTGACTTTATTCGCAACAAAAGCTTGCACATTCCGTATCCGTACACTGACAAGCTTTCCCACCGGCGATGCCGATATGCTCTGCCGTACACATGCAGCTGTCCACATCATTGAATTTACAGTGCTTGGCTCTGCATCCGACCTTAATCTCCTCCTTCGGGCTGCAGGAACAGCTGTTGGTCGCTCCGTCCTTTCGCTCCTTAAAGCTGCTGCAGCAGGTCTCATCGGAACTCATTGCCGCCTGTCCGTCTACTAAGATATCACCTTTTCCGCAGTACCGGTCCGCATTGTACACACAGTTTATTACTGAACAGTTTAATTTTGTCATGATCTTCTCCTTATTTTTATATATTTTTTTACTGACGTCTCACAGCTTTTTTTGCTGTAACAAAAGTATCTGCTCTTTTTTTGTTCTTATGCGTGTATATGTTTTCCATATATTTTCGCCCGCATTCGCTTTTTAACTTGTTTTTTTGCTTATTTTAGTCATTTTTAGTTCTTTTTTACCTTGTTAGTTTTTTCTAATTGTGCCATTTTTACAATCTTTTCCTTTTTTCCCAAATACTCTTCCTTTTTTCTCAAATTATGTTAAGATAACATGCTAAGATTATTATTTGATTTTTTAACTTTTTTTAACCATTTTTTTAATGAAGGGGGATATGCATATGCATTCTAAGAAAAAAGATTCCGCTACAAAAGCACCGATTGCAAAAGCATCCATATTTTCCAGTATCCGCGGCAAACTACTGGTTCTCGGGTGCGTATCCATTGCAACCACTGTTATTCTCGGTTTTACGGGAATTTATCTGATCAACAGCAGTAACTCAAACAACCAGGTACTCGCTGATATCAATCAGATCAATTTACTGCAAAATGAGAACCAGACGCTCGACGTGTCCTTTTTATATGACCTCGACACTTCTTATAACGACACCAAAATGGACAACCTAAAGCAGATGAGTTCTGCTGCCGAAAATGCCCTGAAATATACAAAATCCGGTTTCCGTTCCGATTTAAAGGAAATTTCAGACGATATTGATACCATAATAAGCAACAGCTCTGATTTATTTTCTTCGATCTCTGAACGCGGTTTTTCCAAAGACAGCGGTATGTACGCAGACTTCATTGCCCCGGACGAAGCACTTGAAAGCTGCTTTTCCGATATGTCAGGTGAGAGTGAATGGATCGACGGTACCTGGGTGGATTTCCCGCTCGCTTCCGCTGAGACAGTGACGGTAGACGGTGTAAATTATCGTCATATCACCTACACCAATACCTATGAAGGCAATGGAAAACGTGATTATCTGATCGTTCGTGCCGGTGGAAACGGTATTGAATATACCGGCAGGGTATTCATCAACAATATTGTTGTCAACGACTCAGAGACACTTGATCTTTCTTCCCTGACCGCAGCAGATCTTTCAAAATCTTACGGTGAAGGATATTCCGATCTTGATGTGACCACGTTTAACAATGTTCCGAGTATCAGCTTCCAAGGTACTTTTACCAGCACCAATCCGGACTGGCAGGAAGCTTCCATCGAAATTCCGATCGCGGACAGTTCTTTTAACGTATGTCAGAAAGCAACCGTTGACCTCTACTTTGAGGAGACACAGCTTCCGACCGTAAGAGCTGCTATCGCATTAAACGGAAAATACGATTTCGGATCTAACCTTGACAGCTTAAATCAGGATTTTGCTTCCTACAGCAAATCCGTTGCTGAAGGAAACGACTCTACAGATGCCGCTTCTGCTATTGAGTCCAAACTTGCGGAGATCAAAAACAACATCAGCGTATATGCAGTAGATCCTGACATTGTGTCCGCCGGTACTTCTGCTCTTTCCCAGAAAGAAGATGCCTTCGCTTCCATGCAGGACTATGACAAGAACATCATTTCGCTGAAATCCGAAAATAATGAAATCAACAGCAATCTGACCAGTGTTACCTCTGACGTACGTTCTTCGATTGAAAAACAGACCAAGACTTCCCGTACCACGATGACCGCTTTGATCGCAATCGTTTTCGTAATCGGTGCAGCCCTGATCGTTGCGATCTTACTGTATGTCATTTCGAGTATCCAGAAGAGTGTCGGCAGTTTCCGCCATACCCTTTCAGATATTTCAAACGGTAACATGACCGTGCGTGCCGCTACCGGAAAAGGTGACGAATTCGACCTGTTCGGACACTCACTCAACCAGATGGCGGACAAACTGACTGCTACCTTAAAATCCGTTGTTAAAATCGCGGGTGACTTAAAGGTCAGCGGTTCCAGCCTTGAGCAGATGGCACAGTCTACCAATGAGACCTCTTCCCAGATTGATCTTGCGATCACCGGAATTGCTGATGGTGCAAACAATCAAGCGGAAGATGTAGAACAGTCCACACACCAGATCACCGATCTTGGAAACTTTATGGACGACATGGTTTCCAACGTAGGCGAACTTGACAGCACATCCGCTCACATGAAAGAAGCAAGCGACGAAGCATTACAGATTTTGAACGGACTCAGCGTTTCCAACCAGAAGACCACAGATGGCATCAACAAGATCTCCGATCTGATCCATACCACCAACAATTCTGTACAGGAGATCAAAGAGGCGGTTTCCCTGATTTCATCTATTGCAAGTCAGACCAATCTCCTCTCCTTAAATGCCAGCATTGAGGCTGCAAGAGCCGGCGATGCAGGAAAAGGATTCGCAGTTGTTGCTTCCGAGATCCAGCAGCTCGCAGATCAGTCTGATAAATCAGCAGACACCATTTACCAGGTTATCACAAACCTGACAGACAATTTCCAGAACACGATGTCCGTTATGGATGAAGTTGTTCAGGCAACCTTAGAACAGAACGAAAAATCAAACGAAACACAGACACAGTTTGACATTGTACGAGGCGGTATCGACCAGTCCAGAGACAAGACTTCGGTCATCAAATCTTCCATCGAGGAATGCAACAAGGTCATCATCAATGTAAATCAGCTTATGATCAACCTTTCCGCTATTTCCGAGGAGAACGCTGCTTCTACAACCGAAACTGCGGATTCCATGCAGGTATTAAATCACACGATCAACAACCTGCTGACCGAGTCCCAGAAACTGCTTGCTGCTTCTTCAGATCTTGAAAAAGATATGCAGAGCTTCATTCTCTAAAAGCTGTTGCGGGAAAGCAAAAGCAAACAGCCCGGAAAACCATTTCAGGTTTTCCGGGCTGTTCCTTTTTTGCTTTTTTCTTTCTTACTTCACTTTGTTTCTGCTTCTTTATTTTTCTTCCTGTGGAACTTCCTCACGGATCTGTTTGGTACGGATCTCTTCACAGATCGCGTTGATGAACTCAGCAAGCGGTTTTACACCCTCGTCTCCGGCGAATCTGCTTCTGACGGAAACCGTACCGTCCGCTTCTTCCTGCTGTCCGACTACTAACATATACGGCAGTCTGTCCATTCTTGCCTCACGGATCTTGTAACCGATCTTTTCAGAACGGTTATCTACGGTTGCATCCACGCCGTTCTTTTTTAATTCTGCGCATACCTTATTTGCGTATTCTTCGTATTTATCTGAAATCGGAAGTACACGCACCTGTTCTGCACACAGCCAGGTCGGGAATTTTCCTGCGTACTTTTCGATCAGCCATGCCAGTGTTCTTTCATAGCAGCCCAGTGAAGTACGATGGATGATATACGGACGTTTCTTTTCTCCATCCTGATCCACATAGTACATATCAAAGTTTTCCGCGATCGCACAGTCAAGCTGGATCGTGATCATGGTATCTTCTTTTCCATATACATTCTTTGCCTGAATATCGATCTTCGGTCCGTAGAATGCAGCCTCACCGTCCGCTTCCACGAAGTCAACGCCTTTTTCTCTTAAAACCTCACGCAGCGCTTCCTGTGTACGGTTCCAGTACTCGTCGTCTCCAAGGTATTTCTTCTTATTTGCCGGATCCCATTTGGAAAGACGGTAAGTAACATCCCCTTCCAGTCCGAGAACACTCAGTACATAGTAAGACAGGTCAAAGCAGCGTTTCAGCTCTTCTTCTGCCTGATCCGGACGGATAACCAGATGCGCCTCAGAGATCGTAAACTGACGTACACGGGTAAGTCCGTGCATTTCACCGGAATCTTCACAGCGGAACAGTGTAGAGGTCTCACTCATACGATATGGAAGATCACGATAGGAATGCTGTTCATTCTTGTATACATAATACTGGAACGGGCAGGTCATCGGGCGCAGCGCAAATACTTCTTTATCGTGTTCCTCATCACCCAGTACGAACATGCCGTCCTTATAATGATCCCAGTGTCCGGAGATCTTGTAGAGATCCGATTTTGCCATGAGCGGTGTACGGGTACGCACATAACCCCAGTCATTATCCTCGAGATCTTCGATCCATCTCTGCAGTTTCATGATCATCTTGGTTCCCTTCGGTGTAAAGAGCGGAAGTCCCTGTCCGATCACATCAACGGTGGTAAACAGTCCCATCTCACGGCCGAGTTTGTTGTGGTCACGACGCTTTGCGTCCTCTAATTTTTCAAGATACTCATTCAGTTCCTCTTTCTTGTTGAATACAGTACCATAAATTCTCTGCAGACGTGCTTTCTCAGAATCCCCTCTCCAGTATGCCATGGAGGAAGAAGTAAGTTTGAACGCCTTGATTCCCTTTGTGCTCATCAGATGCGGTCCTGCGCACAGATCCACAAATCCACCCTGGTCATAGAAGGAGATCTCTGCGTCTTCCGGCAGATCTTCGATCAGCTCTACCTTATACGGTTCGTTTTTCTCTTTCATAAGCTGGATCGCTTCCTGACGCGGCAGTGTAAAGCGTTTCAGCTCATGTCCTTCCTTGATGATCTTTTTCATCTCTGCTTCCAGTTTATCGAGGTCATCTCTGGAAAACGGCTGTGCATCGAAATCATAATAAAAGCCGTCATCGATCGCCGGTCCGATCGTCACTTTTGCTTCCGGGAACAGTCTCTTTACTGCTTCCGCCAGTACATGGGACGCGGTATGACGGATCACGCGCAGTCCTTCTTTGTCATTCGGTGTCAGTATATTTAAAGCACAGTCATGGTCGATCACGGTACGCAGATCCACCACTTCTCCGTCTACCTCTCCCGCGCATGCCACACGCGCAAGGCCTTCGCTGATATCCTTCGCGATATCATAAACGCTCTTTGCTTCGCTGTACTCTTTGCTTGAACCATCTTTTAATGTGATCTTCATAGATAAGTCTCCTTTTTGTAATTCTTTTCATTATATATCAGGTATGATCCCTAACGGAAGCTCAGACAATCCTCGTCGTCCTCATCCCAGAAATCATCCGTATATGCGCCATCTTCCATATCGTCTACCGGGTAATTGCCATTATAACAGCCATTGTGGCTTCCGATCATCATCCGCTTTTTCGGTGATACCAGTATTCCAAGCAGAATTCCAGCCAGTGTGCAGGTGGTCACGGTCAGAAGCATTTCCCGCTTGCTCACCACTTTTTCTTCATCCAGATTGGAAAAAATCTGTTTTAAAATCTTCATATGTCTTTTCTCTCCTTTTCTACCATTATGATTTTTTTAGAACAACATGTGCGTTTGCCACACACCTGCGCGCCCGAACGGAGTATTTATCTGACTGGAAATCGGGAAAAATTTCAGTCAAATAAAAAAGTCCCCTGTATTACATTACATAATACAAGGGACGTATGTTCTACGCGGTTCCACCCTGGTTATCCGTCATCCTGTCACTTGCCCGCCACCCGGACAGCCAAAACAGGATCCTCAGATCTCTCATTCGATGGTAACGGAATCACCGGACCGGATTGGGGTCGCTCGGAGCTGGTCTTCAACTGCTTCCGGCAAAGATGCTCGCAGCATTTGCATCTCTCTCTGCTGCCGTCTGGCAATCTACTCGTCTCTTCAACGCTTTTTCTTATTTCACTGCTATTCTAGTACGATTCTCTTCAAATGTAAAGCCTTTTTATGCATTTTTTCCACAGCAGTATTTGTATTTCTTGCCGGAGCCGCATGGGCACGGATCATTACGTCCGACTTTCTTTCCAACGATAACAGTACCGGATTTCTTCTGCTCTAAGAACAGTTTCTTTCTGGTCAGATCGTCAAAGATCTCCTTCCACATCGGGAGTTCATATAACCAGTCTGCCTTGGCATCCACCATGTTCTTATAAAGCTTTTCCTTGTCGAACGCAAGGCTTACATGCGTATCCTCTTCCATCGTATCGATCGGATTCGGCTCAATAAGGCTGTCATTGATTCCGTCCAAAAAGCCGGTCATGTCCATAATGCTCAGATCATATTTCTCAGCAAGTTCCTTTACCGTTCCCTCTACTTTTTCGTCCGGGTTGGTAAGGAGCTTTTCATATACACCTTTTTCCAGGAGAAAATATCTCTGCCAGAATTTCTGAAGTTCTCTTTTATCCGTATGCTGATTATAGGCAACTTTCTGCCATTCTTCTAATAAAGCCATTTTATAATCCTTCCTTTGTTTCCAACATAATTTTTTTGCGTTTGCACACTGCTAATAGTATACCGCAACTCACAGATTTTTTCAAACTTTTTTGTATACTTTCCAAAGTTTCGTCCATACTATAAATGACCGGTAAAAAGCAACGCATACCCCCATCCGTTCTTTTTGCCGGTTCTACCAAAGACACCAATACTTATCCTCCCCGGCGGCAGCATATTTATGCTGCCGCTTGTTATTTTTTATATTCCGTTTGCGCCAACCGGCTCTATGACATATTCCGCAAGCCTTTCTTCCAGTGCCTGCGTCGAAGCCTGGTCCGCATAGGCAATGACCTCAAGCGGTCGGTACAGCGGAAGACTGAAAATCCCCACCAGTGATTTCGCGTCTACATAGGTTCTTCCATTTACCAGATCCACATTAAATTCACACTGATCTACGATCTTATTAAAATCAAGTGCCTTATCTACGGAATCAATTAAAATCCGAAACGTTGCCATGTAAATTCCCCCTTCCACATTTGCAATGTCCTGTGCTAGTTTTAATATAGCACTTTTTCTGTCTTTTTTCAAATTTTCCATCTTTTTTTCGTCAATTTTTCACAAAGTCTTTTTATTTGACGAAATGATGGATTTTTACTATGATAGAAACAGTAGTCAATATATGAACACGAGGTACTTTTTATGAAAAAAATAAAACAGATCCTTGCTATTTTAGGATGCATCCTTCTCGTTGGCCTCTATGTTTCCACACTTATATTCGCACTGATCGGAAGTGAGGTTACGATGAACCTGTTCCGCGCTTCTGTCTATGCCACAGTTGTGGTTCCGGTTCTGATCTGGGCCTACTCTCTTATTTACCGGTTATTAAAAAATCATTCCGACGGCAGCAAAAAGGATACCGATGAAGAAAAGACCATGACTCCGTAGGGGAGCTGTGGTCTTTCTTTTTATTCTTTTTTGATCCGGTCACTGCCGTTACTGTTCTGTTGTCTCTTCCGGCACCGCTTCCGTCTCAGTCTCGGTGTCTTCCTCTTTCGTCAGATCGGAAACAGTCTTTGAAAACGCGTTTTTCATGGTGGTAGATACGAGATAAACCGTATCATCCCCCTCTGACATCAGGTAATCCTGCCCCAGAAGGCTGTTGTTCATACCAAACGTAAATACATATTCTTTCTCGTTCGTCGTCACATGGATCGTCTGCGTCGGCGCGTCAAATCCATAATCGGAGATGTCGTCATAATCTTCGATCTTATCTTCCGCTGTGACTTTTTCCACATTCGACAACAGGGAAGCAACTGCGTCCTGATCCAGAGGAATGGAAGGATCTCCATCATACGTCCAGGTTCCGTCCGTATTGGTAAAGGACAGCTCTGCTCCATCACTCTCATAGGAAAATGCCGTGATATCATCGGCGTTTATTTCCGCTACCGTGATCTTTTTGGCTTCCGTTTCTTTTTCTTCTTTTTCCTGTGCCCTGTCATTGTATGCACGGATGCCAAGCCAGGCACCCACGCATACTACAAGCAGGATCACAAGTATGATAAACTGTTTTTTCTGATTCTGCATTTATTTCTTTCTCCTTACTGCCCAGATTCCGATTCCAGTTCCAAGAAGCACGAGCGGCAGTACCACAACAAATCCCACTGCTGCCAGAATGACCGTCATGCTGGATACGGTAACTTTTGCGGTATCATACTCTTTGACCGGGATCACAATGGAGGATCCGTCCTCATCCCCAGCAAAGCTGCTCACGCAGAATGAAAACAGTTTCGCGTTGCTGCCCGATACCATCTGATCCGCATCATCGCTAAACATCGTCGTGCTCGCAAATACAAACAGTTTCGTTGTATTGTCGTCGTCTACTTTTTTCTCTGCCTCAAGACCGATCACAAACGGTCCGTCCACATCGCCATCCTCTTTGTCATAAGATGCCATATTCACCACGTCCGTCTTTGCGAAGGAAGTTGAGGAAGAAGTAAGCAGATCGGTATAGCTGATATCCGCATCCTCCTCCGTCGCCGGATGCACGATGCCACGGCAATACGGAGCAAAAATATAACTGCCGGATACCGAAGATGTCCACTCCGAAGACGCGATCGCCGGAAGCAGATAGAACGGATTCTGATAATAGCTGTTTTTATCCTGCTCTACCACCATACCCTTTTCCAACTGGATCTGATACTCCGCCAAAATCGATTCAAAATTCGGAAGTTCCTTGTCCGTATAGGTGACTGTGATGAACGCTTTTCCTCCTGCAGCCAGATAATCGGATACTTTCTTTGCATCATCCGCTGAGAAATCAGAAGTAGGTCCGTTGATGATAACCGCCTCGGCATCATCCGGGATACTGTCCTCTTTTAACAGTGTAAGCTGGCTCACATCAATGTTTGCTTTCTCAAGCGCCTCGGAAAAGCTGCCCGAAAGTTCTGTCTCACCATGTCCGGTGATCTCATAAACGACCGGCATGTTTTCATTTTCGACATAGGCGATCGCGCTTGTGAGCTGTCCCTCACCGTCATAGCCGGTCGTCTGCTGGGAATAAGTGGAGTAATCCACCGAAGTCTCATACAGATCGCTGTAATCAACTACTTTGGAGCGATTCACGCCTTCCACGATCAGACTGTTTGCAGACGGTGCCGTGTCTGTATAATTGGTATAAAACTGCGGATATACCTTCGGATCTTTGTAAACGACTGAAATATGTGAGGACGCGTCCTTATACTTTTCAAGCATCGCGGATAACGTTGTATCCTGGGATTCCAGTGAACTCTTCGTGCTTAACACATAAATGGTGACATCCTCTTTCAAGTCCGCCAGATAATCTTTGGTATCTTTCGTGATCGTATAAAGTTTCTCATTGGTGACATCGACCTGTGTAAGTGTGGATGGAAGCGTTCCTACCGCAAGGTTTAATACAACTGCTACCGCAATGCCGAAAACCACCATACCGGTACTGAACACGCCAAGTCCGATCTTTTTTCTGCTCATGCTCCAGCGTCTCTTCTGGATGGACTGCGCGGTTAAAAACAGGAACAGGATCGTAACGGAAACATAGTACACAACGCCGGTCAGATCAAGCACCCCACTGCAGAATTTGTCCAAATGCGCGGTCAGATCATAGCATCCGAGGATCTTTGTGAGTATATTTCCGCTCGTGGAGATCAGATTTGTGATCCCGCCCATCATATAGCCCAAAAACAGGAGTCCGAACGTGATCACCGCAGAGATCACCTGGCTCTCGGTCAGTGATGACACAAAGGTTCCGATCGCGATACAGGTAACCCCGTACAGCCAGAATCCCAGGATCGCGACGTAGGACTCTTTGAGCGGTGCGCTTCCAAGCGCTTTTAAGAGCAGCGGACTCAACGCGATCACCGCGATCGCAATGGAAAATACTGCAACCATCGCAAGGAATTTCGCGAAAACGATCTTTCCAAGTGACACCGGCGAGGTCAAGATCAGCTGATCGGTCTTTTTGTTCCGTTCTTCCGCAAATACACGCATCGTCAGCACCGGAACCGTGATCAGGAAAATAAATGTGATCGCTGACAGGCTGTAAGAAATATACGCATATCCATAGGAAAGGTTATATACTACGAAGTACAGCCCGTAAAGACAAAGCGTAACCGCAATGAACAGCCAGCCGATCACGGACCAAAAATAAGATTTGAATTCCCGTTTAAAAATTGCAGCCATTACGCAACCACCTCCTGCTCTTTTCTTTGTGCCGCACCTGCTTTTTGTGAAGTCAGTTCCAGGAAGATCTCCTCTAAGGACTTTCCTTCTGCCTTCATCTCAAGGATCGGCAATTTGGCATCCGCAAACGCAAAGAACACTGCTTCGCGGATATCCACGCCTTTCTCTGCCGAAAGAAGGATCTTTACAGTACCCTCCTCGTTTCCTTTGGTCATATGGTACTTCTGCACCTGTGAGATGGTTCTTAACACTTCTTTGGCGGCTTCTTCTTCCGCTTTTACCAACAGTTCGATCTCCTGTGCTCCTGACATCATAAGCGTCAGATTTTCCGTGGAATCACTCGCCACCAGTTTTCCTTTTGAGATGATGAAAATGTGGTCGCAGACCGCGCTGATCTCGGAAAGGATGTGGGAACTCAAAATAACGGTATGTTTTTCTCCCAGCTTTTTGATCAGTTCCCGGATCTCAATGATCTGCTTCGGATCGAGTCCGACCGTAGGCTCATCCAATATAATGACTTCGGGATAGCCAATGACTGCCTGCGCAAATCCGACTCTCTGCCGGTAACCTTTGGAGAGGTTTCGGATCAGCCGGTCCTTCATGTCCATGATCTTGGTAAGCTCCATGACCTCTTTGACCGAGGACTTTCGTTTGTCTTTTGGGATCTGCTTTAATTCCGCCACGAAATTCATATATTCGAGAACCGTCATATCCATGTAGAGCGGTGGCAGTTCCGGCAGATATCCAACACATTTTTTTGCCTCTTCCGGCTGGGCAAGTACATCAAAACCATTGATCTTTACTTCGCCGCTGGTCGCTCCGAGATAGCCGGTGATGATATTCATTGTCGTTGATTTTCCGGCTCCGTTCGGCCCGAGGAAACCGTAGATCTTGCCCGATTCGATATTCAGGCTCAGATCATTTACCGCGATATGATCACCATATTTTTTCACTAAATGATTGATCTCAATCACTGTTACTCCTCCTTATCTTCCATACAAAAATTTTCCAATATCAAGGTTATTAGTAAAATGTGTTAAAAAGAAGTCAAATCTGTGTTTTTTCTGTGAAACAGCATGCTCCGTTTCCTCGTCAGCTTACACAGAGCCGGGATGCGTTCCACATCCCGCTTAACGTCAAAAAGACCCTGCACAAAATGTACAGGGTCTCCCGCCAGCTTTTCTTATTTACTTAACGGTAAATGATATCGTCTCTGCCCGGTCCGTTTGATACCATTGTGATCGGGAAGCCAATGTGTTCTTCCACGAACTCAATGTATTTGCGGCAGTTCTCCGGGAGATCTTCATATTTCCTGATTCCACGGATATCGCATTTCCAGCCCGGAAGTTTTTCGTAAACCGGTTTTGCTTTCTTTAACATCGTAGTCGTCGGGAAATCAGTCGTAACCTTTCCGTCAATGTCGTATCCGACACATACCGGGATCTCATCGAGATAGCCAAGTACGTCAAGTACGGTAAACGCCACATCTGTCGTTCCCTGCAGTCTGCATCCATATTTGGAGGCAACACAGTCAAACCAGCCCATACGTCTCGGACGGCCTGTGGTCGCGCCAAATTCGCCGCCGTCTCCGCCGCGTTTTCTGAGTTCATCTGCCTCATCGCCGAAGATCTCGCTGACAAATTCGCCTGCGCCTACTGCACTTGAATATGCCTTACATACGGTAACTACCTGTTTTATTTCATAAGGAGGAATTCCTGCACCGATCGCGCCATAAGCTGCCAGTGTGGAAGAAGATGTTACCATCGGATAAATACCATGATCCGGATCTTTTAAAGTTCCAAGCTGTCCCTCTAAGAGAATATTCTTTCCCTCTTTGATCGCATTCCAGAGATATGCGGAAACATCACATACATAAGGAGCAATCATATCACGATAGCCCTGCAGTTCTTTTACGATGTCTTCCGGAACTAACAGCGGTTTATGATAGAGGTACTCCAACAGGACATTTTTCTGCGCGCAGATACGCTCTGCCTTTTCGCGGATCACATCATCATCAAAGATCTCGCTGACCTGGAAACCAACCTTTGCGTATTTATCAGAATAAAACGGCGCGATACCGGATTTGGTGGAACCAAATGATTTTCCTGCCAGACGTTCTTCTTCATACTGGTCAAAAAGAATGTGGTAAGACATTACGATCTGCGCACGGTCAGAGATTAAGATCTTCGGTGCCGGAACATTACGGTCTGTGAGAGATTTGATCTCATTCATTAATTTCGGCACATCAAGTGCGACTCCGTTTCCGATAATGCTTGTTGTATGATTGTAGAAAACACCGGACGGTAAGGTATGTAACGCAAATTTACCATAATTATTTACGATCGTATGACCTGCGTTCGCTCCACCCTGGAAGCGGATAATGATATCGGCTTCCTTTGCCAGCATATCGGTAATCTTGCCTTTTCCCTCGTCTCCCCAGTTTGCACCAACAACTGCTTTAACCATTCTTTTTATCCTCCTGATTTGTTACATCATCTGATTTACGGGCATAGAAAAAGCAGGCGTAAAAACCTGCTTTTTCTTCCCTGTTTTTACTTATTGATTATACACGAAAAGTTTCTATAAGTAAAATCAATGTTTATTATATTCGTCATAACTTCCGCTTATTTCGTTTTCCAGCATCCCAAGCATCTGACCGGCGGCTGCCGACAGCGGCACTCTCTGATCCGTCACCAGACAGAACTGTCTTTTCGGGATCTTCTCTTTAAACTTTAACTGAAAGAGCGTTCCCTCTCTGATCTTCGGCTCTGCGAAATCCTTTACCACACTTGCGACGCCGAGGCTTTTTTGCGCAAACTGGATCAGCATATCGCTGGTCGCAAGTTCAAACTCCGGATGCAGCACCACATCCTGATCTTTTAAATACTGCTCCACATAGCCTCTGGTCGAAGTATTTCCCTCCAGACACATGATCGGCAGTTCTTCCAGTATCCGGTAATCCAGTTCTTTTCCCTTTAGCGATTCAAAATTTTTCCCCGCCACAAAAATATCCTCGATCTCCTTTACCGGGCGCACCCTGATGTGTTTTCCCGCCTGAAACGGCGTGCTTACGATCCCGAAATCAATCTTTCCGGCCTGCAGATATCCGAGTGTCTCCGGCGTCGGCGCATTGGTAACTGTCACACGGATCCCCGGATACATCTCATGAAACCGTTCCAGATAAGAAAGCAGGTAAAACTGCAGGGTCATATCGCTGGCCCCGATCCGGATCTCTCCCTTGGTCAGATCCTGCATCTCCTGAAACTTCCGCTCTCCCAACAGAATATATTCGTATCCACGCTGTACATAGGAATAAAGCAGCTTTCCCTCCACCGTCAGCCGGACGCCCTTGGAGGTCCGCACAAACAGTGCACTGCCCAGATTCTTTTCCAGATTTTTTACCGCCTGGCTGACCGCGGGCTGGGAAATTGCAAGCGCCTCCGCAGCCTGTGTGATGCTCTCGTATTTTCCCACATAATAAAAAATCTTATAGTATTCCAGATTTACATTCATAGTTTGCCTGTCCCTTATCTTTTTCCTGCCTTTTATTCTATGTTATCTTCCTTAGAAATGCAATGTTTCCCTCTTGTTTTTCGGGTCATTTTCTCCTATACTAGGAGTAAACTTTTTCTTGTGGAGGAATTATGAATCACAGTAACCTTATCATTTATATCTTTGAAATGATCGGAACCGTTGCCTTCGCCTCCTCCGGGGCGTTGGTCGGTATCCGTAAAAATATGGATATCTTTGGCGTAAATGTGCTCGGCATCACGACTGCCGTGGGCGGCGGATGCATCCGCGATATCATCCTCGGCATCACACCACCGAAAATGTTTCAGAATTTCAGCTATGTCGGTGCTTCCATCCTGATCTCATGCATCCTGTTCACTATCTTTTATCTGAATCAGGAACTGCTCTCAAGCCGCTTTCTTGAGACCTATGAGCGCGTCATGATATCGCTTGACGCGATCGGTCTTGGCGTTTTCACTGTGATGGGGATCCGCACCGCGATCGAGGCATCTTTTGAAAATAATATTTTTCTTCTGATCTTTGTCGGTGCAGTCACCGGTATCGGAGGCGGTATGTTAAGGGACGTTATGGCAGGCATGACCCCGTTCGTCTTTGTCAAACATGTCTATGCGATCGCATCGATCCTCGGTGCCGTCTGCTACATCATCCTGCGCCTTTACATCCGGGATACCATATCTCTGTTTCTCGGCGCTGCCGTAGTCCTCATCATCCGCCTGCTCGCCGCGCATTTCCGCTGGAATCTCCCGCGCATACAGCAAAAGTAATTATTTTTCTGCTGTTATCAGAAAGGACAGGTCACACGAAACTGTGTGCCTGTCCCTTTTTATGATCTCATTTCATTTTAATATTCAATCTTCTTTGAGCATGCGATCGCGATCGCTCCCGGTCCGATATGGCAGGAAACGCTGAGTGACAGCGGCTGCATGATGATCTCATTGTTCGGAAATGCTTCCTGCACTTCCTTTTTAAACTGTTCTGCCTGCGCAAGGTCATGCGTGTAAGCCATCTCAAGATGCATCTTGGATCCGTCTTCGCTCTCAAAACGCTCTTTGAAATCCTTTTTCATGGCTTCAATCATAATGCTCTTTGCCTGTTTCACTGTTCTCGCCTTGGCAAAAGCGTCCAGACGCTCTCCCTGGATCTGAAGAACCGGTTTTAAACGAAGCAGAGTTCCAAGCGCTGCTGCTGCAGGAGTGATCCTTCCGCCTTTTTTCAGATAGCTTAAGGTATCCACCATAATATAGATACTGGATTCCATCTTGTGCTGCTCCAAGATCTCCTTGATCTCTGCGGCACTCTTTCCGTTTTCGGCAAGCTCTTTCGCATCCATGACGGACTGACGCTGTGTCACGGAAATACGCTGATTGTTTACGACCTGAACCTTTCCGTCATAGTCCTGGGAAAGCATGTATGCAGTCTCACAGGAACTGCTGAGCCCGCTTGACATCGGAACATATACGATCTCATCGTACTCCTGTAATAACTTGTCCCATGTATCTGTCACACTTCCAACCATCGGCATGGAAGTGGAAATATCTACGCCATCCACCAGTTTTTCATAAAACTGCTCCTGCGTCAGATCGATATCCTCATAGTATGTTTCGTTATTTATAAAGAATGGCATTGGTATTACATATACGCCCAACTCTTTTGCATCTACCTGTGTAATACCGCTGTTACTGTCGGTAAGAACTGCTACTTTACTCACTGTGATACCCTCCTGAAGTATTTTTTAACTCTAAAATTGTACCATACTTCCCACCCTGATACAATCTTTTTCGAAAACCGTTTTTTCTCCTAGCGGGCACCCTTGTCGTAAATCTCTCCAAGTGCGCGCGGAGCGCGGTTCTTCTTGCTGAAGAAAATAAGCAAAAACAGTGTGAGCGCATACGGCAGGATCATGACAAGATCCTGATAGCTGCTCGGCATTCCGAGTACCTGGACTAACTTGTAGCCGCCGGAACGCGCCAGTCCGAAAAGCAGACACGCGCCAAGCGTCGGCAGGATCTTCCAGTTTCCGAAGATATATGCCGCGATCGCGAGATAGCCGTATCCGACATAGATGCTCGGTGAAAAATTTGCGGAGATCGAATACGCGAAGCAGATACCTCCAAGACCGGACAGCGCGCCGGATACCATGACTGCGATCAGCCGGATGCGTCCGACCTGCATACCTGCCGCATCCACGGCATGCGGATTCTCACCGCACGCACGCAGATGTAAACCGAATCTTGTCTTATACATCACAAACCATGCGATAAACGCGATCACAACGATCACGAACTCGAACGGATACATATTGGTAAATACCGCTCCAAGTACCGGTATTTTGGAAATGCCGGGGATCGTTATCTTATTGCACACGCCGAGTACGAATTTATCGGATGGTGCGTTAAAATGGCTTGCGTTGATCTGTTTGGTCAAAAACTCCGTCAATGCCATCGCAAGTGTATTGACTACGACACCGCTGATGACCATATCTGCCTTAAACCGGATACAGAGTAACGCATGGATCAGGGAGAATAAAAGTCCGCCCACCATGGCAAAGATCATGGCAAGATAAAACGGAAGTGCGGAGCTTCCCGACATTTTTTCCGCCGCGAGAACCGCAACCAGTGCGCCGACAAACGCACCGAAGCCCTGAAGTCCTTCGAGCGCCAGGTTGGTCACACCACTCTTTTCGCTGTAAATACCTCCGACTGCCATGATAAAAAGCGGGAGGGAAAACGCAAGTCCGTCAATAATAATCGTATTCATTTATTTTTCCCCCTTTCTTTCTTTTACCGTATCACGCAGTCTGCCGGTCTTATAGCGCACGAACGCGCCACACGCGGAGAACAAAAGGATGATTCCCGTAATGACCGACGCGATCTCCTGCTGTACCCCGGAAGCGGAACTCATGTATGTGCTTCCCTTGCTGATCACTGTGATCAAAAATGAGGAGAAGATGATTCCGACCGGATTATTATTTCCAAGCAATGATACCGCGATCGCATCAAATCCTGTCGATGTCAGTACCTTTGGCTGAATGGATGCAAAATATCCAAGGTAATAGGTCACTCCCGCAAGTCCCGAGAGCGCACCGGAGATCACCATGGTGATCACGATATTTTTTCCGACTTTGATCCCGGCGTACTTTGCCGCCGTGCGGGAACAGCCGACCGCTTTCATCTCAAATCCGAACACTGTGCGGTTCATGATAAAGCGAACCAGAAATACCGTGAGGATCGCGAGGATGATGCCGAGCGGGATATCCATCTTGTAACCGCCGACTTCCACATCGGTAAGCGTCAGTCTTGCCGCCGTGGAAACGTTTTTGGACTGTCTTGATACCGGATCGACAAAATACATATTGATAAAGAAACTGATCACATATTCTAAAATATAGTTGATCATGATCGAAGAAACGACCTCATTGATATTAAAACGGTATTTGAGGAAGCCGATCAGTCCGCCGACACATGCACCCGCAAGGATTCCGATGATCACGACAAGCGGTTTCGCGATCGGTGCCGCAAGGCTGGTGTAACCCACTGTAACCGTTGCAAGAAAACCTGCCGCAAGCATCTGTCCGGAAACCCCGATATTAAAGAGACCGGAACGGAGCGCCACTGCCACCGCAAGTGCCGCGAAGATCATCGGCGTGAGGTTATCCATGAAGTCCATAAAATCCGTGATCATGCCCTTTTTTCCTGCGTAGGAAGCTTTCGGCGCAATGCCGCAGCCCTGCAGCAGATTATAAAACGCATAGAACGGATTATGTCCAAGAAGCGCGATCACGATACCACCCGCGATAAGCGCCACCAGGATCGAAAAGACCGGGATCGCGATCTTCTGTCTTTTTTCATGACCGATCGTGGCAAGCACCATTTTTTCTACGATATTAGCATTCTTATTCATTGTGTCCTACCCCCATCATAAATTCTCCAACCTCGTTGGCTGTCAGGGATTTTGCATCCGCGATTTTATTGATACTTCCGTTGTAAATAACACCAATCGTATCCGCAAGGTTCATAACCTCATCCAGTTCCAGTGAAATTAAAAGGATCGCTTTTCCTTTATCCCGCTCTCCGATGATCTGCTTGTGGATGTTCTCAATCGCACCGATATCCAGTCCTCTGGTCGGCTGTACGAAGATCATAAGATCTGCTTCTGTCTCGATCTCTCTTGCAATGATCGCCTTCTGCTGATTTCCGCCGCTCATCGAGCGCGTGACCGTTGTCGCGCCCTGTCCGCTCCGGATATCATATTTTTCGATCAATTTCTTACTGTTATCCGCAAATACTTTCTGGTTTAACACGCCTTTTTTTGCATACGGCTCTCTGTAATAGCCGCGCAGCCCCAGATTGTCCGCAAGTGAAAAATCCATCACCAGTCCGAAATTCTGCCGGTCTTCCGGGATATAGGCAATACCTGCTTCCGCGCGTTTCCGGATCGGTTCCGCCGTGATCTCCTTACCGTTTAGATAAATTTTTCCGCTGTAGACATGCATCAGTCCGGTGATCGCGTCCGCAAGCTCGATCTGACCGTTTCCGGAGACACCGGCAACCGCAAAGATCTCGCCGCCGTGGATTGTAAAGGATACGTCCTTTACCACCTCAAAATGATCCCGGTTCTTTACCGTGAGATGTTCCACTTTTAAAATTTCTTTTCCGAAAGACGCCGGCTTTTTCTCCGTTGTGAAGCTGACCTCACGTCCGACCATGAGATTTGCCATGGTTTTGGTATCCGTCTTTGCGACATCCAGCACATCGATCAGTCTGCCGCGGCAGAGGATTGCGCAGCGGTCCGCTACTTTTTTGATCTCTTCCAGTTTGTGCGTGATCAGTATGATCGTTTTTCCGCCGTCACGCAGTCCCTTGATGATCTTTAACAGGAACTCTATTTCCTGCGGCGTCAGCACCGCAGTCGGTTCGTCAAAGATCAAAATCTCCGCTTCGCGGTAAAGCATCTTTAAGATCTCTACACGCTGCTGAATCGAAACATTTACATCTTCAATCACATCGGTAGGCTTTACTTCCAGACCATATTTCCTGGAAAGTGCCTCGATATCCGCATTCGCCTTTTTCATATCTACCGTACGAAACAGTCCGAGCACTTTTTTCGTTGGCTCCATGCCCATGATAATGTTTTCTGCCACGGTATAGTTCTGCACCAGTTTGAAATGCTGATGCACCATTCCAATGTTTAATTTTGTGGCATAGTTTGGGGAATCGATCTTTTCTTTTTTTCCGCGGATGAAAATTTCTCCGTCATCCGGCTCATACATTCCAAACAGCATGCTCATCAGTGTAGATTTTCCCGCACCGTTTTCCCCGAGCAGCGCAAAGATCTCCCCTTTTTTAATCTGGAGCGTCACATCATCATTCGCGACAATTCCGGGAAACCGTTTCGTAATGTGTTTCATTTCCACAATGTAATCAGACATGTAAATCCTCCTAAAAGACAGGGAGCCTTCCGGCTCCCCGTACTCTTACTTTTTTCTTTATTTTACTTCAAAATCTTCCGGAGTAATATCATTTACTGTAGCATCTGCTGCCGGAACGATGGTTCCGTCTTTTACTTTATCAAATGCTGCATTGATCTTGTCGATCGTTTCTGCGGAGAGCTGGCATCTGCCTTCTTCGCTGACATATCCGGTTGCATCGGTATCTGCGTGCAGAGTTACGTTTCCGCCCTTAAAGCTTCCTGCTGCGATATCGCACAGTGCGTTGTATACCGTAAGATGCATGTTCTTGATCGCGGAAGTCAGGATGATGTTGGAATCTCCGTTTGCTCCGTCATCATACTGGTCAACGTCACAGCCGATCACTTTGACATCTGTTGCTTCTTTTGCTGCAGTGAACACACCGTTTCCGGATCCGCCTGCCGCAACTAAGATCACATCGACACCTTCATCGATCAGTGCCTGTCCTACTACTTTACCGGTTGCTTCGTCTGCGAAAGTACCTACATAGTTTCCGCCTACATCATTGCCCATGACATCTGTTCCGGCATAGGAAGGAAGTTCTACACATTCTACATCCTTGCCTTCTGTCTCATTGACATATTTGACACCACATTCAAAACCATACTGGTAATCTACGTTGGACGGATATGCGATTCCGTTTACAACTGCAACTTTGTTGGTCTGTGTCTCAAGTGCTGCTGCCATACCAGCACAGAAGGCGCTTTCCTGCTCCGCATAGCACATTGCATAGATATTATCTGCTTCAATGGTATTTCCGTCTGCATCTGTCGGGAAAGAATCTACCAGGATGAATTTTACATCCGGATTGTCCTGCGCGATCGTTCCGATTCCTGCGAACTGGAATCCACAACATACGATAACATCGTAATCTGCTACGATATCAGCTACTGCCTGAACTGCCGCATCGGTATCACCGGTTGTCTCCTGGATCGGAGTTACGGTGCTGTCCGGATTCTCCTTGATGAAATTCTGGATACCATTGTAGTTATCTTCGTTAAAGGAACCGTCATCCACACCGGACGGGCTGCTCACGATCGCGATCTTTAACGCGTTATTTGCTGTCTCTCCTGTGGACGCTGCTTCCGTAGAAGCTACGGAATCTGAACCGGTTGTGCTCTCTGCTGCGGAATCTGTTTTTCCCGCATCTGCATTGGATGATCCACATGCTGCCATAGAGCATGCCATCGCTGCAACAAGCATCAATGATACTACTTTCTTCTTCATAATATTTCCTCCTGAAAAATATTTTTAACAACAACAGCCATTTTATCATGCATTTGCTGTTTTGTCCATTTCTTATTTTGAGCTAATCAAACCGGAATCCCGCCTTAAACGCGCGTGACGAAAAGGCGTTTTCATAATCGGCAAGTTCATGCAGTTCGATCTCCGGCAGATCGATCAGTCTGCGTTTTAAAAGTTTTAACGCCGGCTCAAACGGGCCGCACCGGCTTCCGACGATCGTAAGCTCGTTCACAACAACCTCGCTCATATTGATCTTTGCGTCCCCCGCATAGGTACTTTTTAAGACGATCATTCCCTTTTTTCTCACATAGCGCATGGCGCTCTTTAATCCTTCCGCTCTTCCGGTCGCATCCACCACATATTCGTAGCCCTCCGGCTCTCCTTCGGTCGTCACGTTCGCATAAGGCGCAAAACGTTCCAGTTTTTCCATATGATGGCCGATCACCGTAAGATCCATGCCGTAAAGCGAAAGCACCTCCGTGATCATAAGCGCGAGCCTTCCGTCACCGATCACGGCACAGTTCTTTTTCACATCAAAATGAACCTGCGTGGTCAGCTCTACTGCCGCCGCCAGCGGCTCCGTAAAGATCGCACGCTCCGTCTCAAGTTCATCCGGAACCGGATGCAGCAGCTCCGTGGCGATCGTCATATATTCCGCGAAACAGCCGTCCTTCTCATTCAGCCCTATGACCTTTCTGGTGGAGCAGTGTGTCGGTCTTCCCGTTTTACAGTAAATACAGTGGCCACACGCCTGATTCAATTCACCGACCACCCGTTTCCCTATCAGTTCCGGGCGGTCTGACGCCTCCACGATGCCGACAAATTCATGTCCCATAACCCCGGTAAAATCCGGTTTATATCCGGCAAGCACCTCTTTATCCGTGTTGCATACCGCCGCAAGCAGGATCTTAACCAAGCTTTCTCTTTCTTTTGGCACAGGCTTTGGATAGTCCGTCCGGTACTCCGCTGTTTTTCCATTGTATACAAGCGCTTTCATCTTTTGTCCGCCTCCTTTTTCATCCATTCATTCTAGCACACGGCGCCAACAAAAGAAAGAGGCATCTGCATCGTGCAGATACCCCTTTGTATCTCAACTTTCTGTAATTCCATGAATTTCAGATTACATCATACCCATTCCCGGGTTTCCGCCTGCCGGCATTGCCGGAGCATCTTCTTTGATATTCGCAACTGCAGATTCTGTTGTAAGAAGTGTAGATGCTACGGAAGTTGCGTTCTGTAATGCGCTTCTTGTAACCTTAACCGGATCAAGGATACCAGCTTCTACCATATCTACATATTCCTCTGTCGCTGCGTTAAATCCGAATCCTTCTTTGGATTCTTTTACTTTATTGATGATGACTGCGCCTTCCAGACCAGCGTTTGCTGCAATGTAGTAAAGCGGAGCTTCGAGTGCTTTTAAGATTACCTTCGCACCGGTCTTCTCGTCACCTTCCATGGTATCAGCAAGTGCGGAAACCGCTTTGGTCGCATGGATGTATGCAGAACCGCCGCCTGCGATGATTCCTTCTTCCACTGCTGCTCTTGTTGCGTTCAAAGCATCTTCCATACGGAGTTTTGCTTCTTTCATCTCTGTCTCGGTTGCTGCGCCGACACGGATGACTGCTACGCCGCCTGCAAGTTTTGCAAGTCTTTCCTGTAATTTTTCTTTGTCGAATTCAGATGTTGTCTCTTCAATCTGTGCGCGGATCTGACCGATTCTTCCTTTGATGGCATCTTTGTCGCCTTCGCCGTCAACGATAACGGTGTTTTCTTTCTGAACCTTTACAGATTTTGCACGTCCGAGCTGATCCATTGTAGTCTCTTTCAGGTCAAGACCAAGTTCATCGGAAATTACCTGACCGCCGGTAAGGATCGCGATATCCTCAAGCATTGCTTTTCTTCTGTCGCCATATCCCGGAGCCTTTACAGCAACTACGTTGAATGTTCCACGCAGTTTGTTTACGATCAGTGTTGTAAGTGCTTCGCCTTCTACATCTTCTGCGATGATAAGAAGTTTTGCACCGGACTGTACGACCTGCTCTAACAATGGAAGGATTTCCTGGATATTGGAGATCTTCTTGTCAGTGATCAGGATGTACGGATCATCTAAAACCGCTTCCATCTTATCCATATCGGTGCACATATATGCGGAGATATATCCACGGTCGAACTGCATACCTTCTACGAGGTCAAGTTCTGTCTGCATGGTCTTGCTTTCCTCGATCGTGATAACACCGTCGTTGGATACTTTTTCCATTGCGTCAGCAACCATGTTTCCTACGGTCTCATCGCCGGCAGAGATAGAAGCAACCTTTGCGATCTGATCTTTGCCGTTTACTTTTGCGGACATTGCCTTGATCGCTTTTACTGCCTCATCGGTAGCTTTCTTCATACCACGTCTTAAAACGATCGGATTTGCGCCGGCTTCCAGGTTCTTCATTCCTTCCTGAACCATTGCCTGTGTCAGAACTGTTGCGGTTGTGGTACCATCACCTGCTACATCATTGGTCTTTGTCGCAACTTCTTTTACGAGCTGTGCGCCCATGTTTTCAAACGCATCTTCCAGTTCCACTTCTTTTGCGATCGTAACACCATCGTTTGTAATGAGCGGAGCGCCATAGGATTTATCTAAAACTACGTTTCTTCCCTTCGGTCCTAATGTTACTCTTACGGTATTTGCCAGTTTATCTACACCTGCACCCAAAGCTGCTCTTGCTTCTGTGCCATATTTAATCTCTTTTGCCATGATATCTGCCTCCAATTATTTTTATCTTGATTTTTTACTTTTTAAACTTATTCCACTACTGCGAGGATATCGCTCTGTCTTACGATGATATACTCATTTCCGTCGAGTTTTACTTCTGTTCCCGCATATTTAGAATAAATGACTTTCTGTCCTTCTTTGACCTGCATGGTAACTTCTTTTCCGTCTACCACTCCGCCAGGACCTACTGCAACGACTTCCGCTTCCTGCGGCTTTTCCTGTGCTGCACTGGTAAGAATAATTCCTGATTTTGTTTTTTCCTCTGCCTCAAGCTGTTTTAATACAACTCTGTCTCCTAATGGTACTAATTTCATTTTTATTCCTCCTTAATTCAAGTCTGCTTTTTATCGAATTTTGTGTTATTAGCACTCATTTCATTTGAGTGCTAACTGATAATTCATATATTATGATTTTCCTTTTCAATGTGCAACCAGAATTTCTTTTTATTTTTTTGTGTTTTCCTCTCGTATTCTCGTTTTTTCTTATATTTTACTCTCTTTTTCTTACTTTTCTCATTTTTATGATTATTTTATATTTCGCGGATCAGACCATAATGCAGCAGGCCCTGATAGATCCCATCGTCTTTTAATTCCGTTGTCACATAGTCCGCCGCCTCTTTTGCCTCTTTCGTTCCATTTCCCATTGCCACACCATGTGCGACATACCGCAGCATATCCAGGTCGTTCACGCTGTCTCCGAACGCATAAGTATCTTCCCGCGCGATCGAGAAGAGCTCGCAGGCTTTCTGTATCCCGGAGGCTTTGCTGAATCCCTTTGGCACAAATTCCGCAACCGGTGCGTCATGGATCAGTATCTCATAATCATTTTTCAGTTCTTCCACCGCCCTTTGATACGCCGGATCCGGCAGCGCGCAGGAAAACTTTGATATTTCCCACTTTCCCTCATTTCCTGTGATCGGAAGCAGGTGTTCCCCGATCTCTCTTCGCATCCGTTCCGGATAATCATCCCCCGCAAATTCCGCCGCGTCCAGATACAGATCTTTCTTTCCTTCCATAACAACCGGCATGTGGCAGGAACGGAAAACAGCAAGTACACGCTTTACTTCCTGTTCTTCGATCTTCTTATAAAAGAGTTCTTTTCCGTGCTCTTCAATATATGTCCCGCATCCGGCGATAATACCATCAAATCCCAGGTCAAGAAGTTCCTCCGCCTGAATGAACGCGCGTGTCCTTCCACTGCAGATAAAGGTCAGATGCCCGTTTTCACGCAATGCCCGGATCGCCCGTTTTGTACTCTCAGGAATCCACATATGCGCATCCCAGATCGTTCCGTCAATATCAAAAAATACTGCTTTCATCTTATTCTCCTTAACCTTATTTTTCTTTTGCACTTCTTTTTATTTTACAGATATTTCCCCTCCTGTCAATGAAAAAGGACCGCATCACAGGCTCTGTGATAACGATCCTTTTTCTCATTCTGTTTTGATTTTACTGTACCGACAGATAGGAGTAACCCATCAGACTTTCATCTACTTCTCTTGCTACCTCTCTGCCCTCACGGATTGCCCATACAACTAAGGACTGTCCTCTGTGCATGTCACCCGCTGTGTATACATTCGGTACGCTGGTCGCGTATTTTCCTGCTTCGGTTGCCACATTGGTGCGCTGATTTAACTCTACACCAAAAGCATCTGCCACATATTTCTGTGTACCGAGGAATCCTGCCGCGATGAGTACCAGGTCTGCGTCCATCTTGCTCTCGGAACCAGGTACTTCCACCATCTGCATTCTGCCGGTCTTCTCATCCTTTTTGCCCTCAAGCTTTACGACTTTAAGGCCGCAGAGATTTCCGTTCTTATCCTTTAAGAATTCTTTGACTGTCGTAGTGTAGATACGCGGATCCTGTCCGAATACCGCGATCGCTTCTTCCTGACCGTAATCTGTTTTGCAGACTTTCGGCCACTCCGGCCACGGATTGTCTTCTGCACGGGTATCCGGTGCCTTCGGCATCATCTCAAGCTGTGTCACGGAAGCGGCACCATGACGGATACAGGTTCCGACACAGTCGTTTCCGGTATCACCGCCACCGATGATCACGACTTTTTTGCCCTTCGCGGAAATATATTTGTTGTCCTTTAAACCAGAGTCGAGAAGGCTCTTTGTCGTTGCGGACAAGAAATCCACTGCAAAATAGATTCCCTTTGCGTCTCTGCCCGGTGCATTGATATCTCTCGGATTTTTCGCACCGCAGGCTAAGATCACGCGGTCATACTCTTTTAAGAGTTTTGCCGGCTTTACTTCTTTTCCGACATTTGCGCCGGTCACAAATTCAATGCCTTCTTCTTTCATGACATTGATCTTGCGGTCGATGACTTCTTTCTGCAGCTTCATGTTCGGGATACCGTACATTAACAGTCCGCCCACACGGTCATCACGCTCAAATACAGTAACCTGATGTCCACGTTTGTTTAACTGGTCTGCTGCCGCAAGTCCTGCCGGACCTGAGCCTACGACTGCGACTCTCTTTCCGGTGCGTACCTTTGGCGGTTTTGCTGCCGCGTAGCCCTGCTCATAGGCATTTTCAATGATCCCGTGCTCATTTTCCTTTACGGAAACGGAATCGCCCCAGTGGCCGCAGGTACAAGCCGCCTCACAGAGTGCCGGGCATACTCTTGATGTAAATTCAGGGAAGTTATTGGTCTTCTTTAAACGGTTATAAGCCTGTTCCCAGTTTCCGCTGTATACCAAATCATTCCACTCCGGAACGAGGTTATGAAGCGGGCAGCCGGAAGCCATACCCGAAATCATCTCGCCGGACTGGCAGAACGGAACGCCGCAGTTCATGCAGCGCGCGCCCTGTTTTTGCTGTTCTTCTTTCGAGAGAGGTGTATGGAACTCGTTAAAGTTCTTAATACGCTCTTTTGGTGAAACCGCCTTTGCTGTTTCTCTCTCATAATCCATAAATCCTGTTGGTTTTCCCATCTTTGCGTCCCCTCCCTAATTCTTCATATTTGCGTAGAATGCTTCGATCTGTGCCTGTTCGGAAGAAAGACCTTTTTCCTCCATCTGGACGATCGCCATCATCATACGGTTGTAATCATACGGAATGATCTTTTTAAATTTCGGCAAATACTCGCTGAAATTGTCTAAGATTGCTTTTCCTTTTTCCGAATTTGTCAGTGCGACATGCTCTTTGATCATGTCTTTTAATTCCATAACATCATACTTGGATGTCACTTCCTCGGAGAATACCATCTCCTTGTTCATGCGGGTGTAAAGATCGTTATCTTCATCGAGTACATACGCGATACCGCCGCTCATACCTGCCGCAAAGTTCTTTCCGGTCTTTCCAAGGACTACCACACGTCCGCCGGTCATGTATTCACATCCGTGATCGCCGACACCTTCTACGACTGCGGTAGCGCCTGAGTTACGCACGCAGAACCGCTCACCGGCAACACCGTTGATAAATGCCTTCCCACTGGTCGCACCGTACAATGCCACGTTACCGATTACGATATTTTTATCTTTTTTGAACTTGACACCTGCCGGAGGATATACCACAAGTTTTCCGCCGGATAAACCTTTTCCGAAGTAATCGTTGCTGTCGCCGACGAGTTCCAGGGTCAGTCCTTTCGGAATGAACGCACCAAAGCTCTGTCCGCCAGCGCCGTTACATTTGATAATGAAGGTATCCTCATCCAGCTTGTCATCATAACGTTTTGTGATCTCGGAACCAAAGATCGTACCAAAGGAACGGTCGGTGTTGGTCACTTCCACGTCAATGCTGCGCTTCTCGCCCTTTTCGAGCGCTCCCGCGAGCTGTTTTAAGAGGACTTTTTCATCCTTGGTCTTTTCAAGTTCAAAATCGTATACCTGTTTCGGATCAAAGGTAACCTTCTGCTTTGCGTCCGCAAACGGGTTATTTAAGATCTTGGACAGATCGATCTCTTTTTCATGTCCTGCCAGATCCTCACGAACCTTTAACAGATCACTTCTTCCGACCATCTCATCCACGGTACGGAAACCTAATTTTGCCATATATTCACGCAGTTCTTCCGCGATAAAGCGCATGAAGTTTTCTACATATTCCGGTTTTCCCGCAAAACGTTTGCGCAGTTCCGGATTCTGTGTCGCAATACCTGCCGGACAGGTATCCAGGTTGCAGACACGCATCATGACACAGCCCATTGTTACAAGCGGTGCAGTCGCGAAACCGAATTCCTCTGCACCGAGCAGTGCCGCGATCGCAACATCACGTCCGCTCATCAGCTTACCGTCGGTCTCGATACGAACCTTGTTACGCAGTCCGTTCATGATCAGTGTCTGATGTGTCTCTGAAAGCCCGAGCTCCCACGGAAGTCCCGCATTGTGGATGGAACTCTGCGGAGCCGCACCGGTACCACCGTCATAACCGGAGATCAGTACAACCTGCGCTCCTGCCTTTGCAACACCGGCTGCTACTGTACCAACGCCTGCCTCAGATACCAGTTTTACCGAAATTCTCGCGTCACGGTTTGAATTCTTCAGATCGTAGATCAGCTGCTCCAGATCTTCGATCGAGTAGATATCATGATGTGGCGGCGGGGAGATCAGTGCCACGCCCGGCGTGGAAAGTCTGGTCTTTGCGATCCACGGATATACCTTTTTGCCCGGAAGATGTCCGCCTTCACCAGGCTTTGCGCCCTGTGCCATCTTGATCTGGATCTCTTCCGCACTTACGAGGTAACGGCTGGTAACACCGAAACGTCCGGATGCTACCTGTTTGATTGCAGAGCAGCGGTCCAACTTGCTGTGCTTGCTTGCGATACGATCCGGATCCTCACCACCTTCACCGGTATTTGACTTACCGTGGAGACGGTTCATCGCGATCGCCAGTGTCTCATGCGCTTCTTTGGAAATAGAACCGTAGGACATTGCGCCCGTCTTAAATCTGGTCACAATGGAATCCACGCTCTCAACCTCTTCAAGCGGAACACCTTTTTTCGGATAATTGAAATCCATCAGTCCACGGATGTTCATGTGCCGCTCTTCGCTGTCCACAAGATCCGTATACTGCTTGAACATCTGATAATCACCGCGTTTGGTTGACTGCTGCAGCAGATGGATGGTCTGCGGATTGTAAATGTGCTGTGCGCTTCCGCTTCTCATCTTATGACGTCCCACACTGTCTAATGTGAGGTCTGTCTCCAATCCGAGCGGATCGTATGCTTCGGAATGCAGTGCGTTTACATTGTTCTGGATATCTTCCAGTGTGATTCCTCCGATACGGCTCACCGTATTTGTGAAATATTTGTCAATCACATCCTTGTCGATACCGATCGCTTCAAAGATTTTGGATCCCTGATAAGACTGGATCGTGGAAATACCCATCTTGGACGCGATCTTTACGATACCGGTCATGATCGCGTTGTTGTAATCATCGATCGCAGCGTAATAATCTTTGTCAAGCATATGCTCGTCTACCAACTGCTTTACCGTATCCTGTGCCAGGTACGGGTTGATCGCACAGGCACCATAACCCAAAAGTGTCGCAAAATGATGAACTTCTCTCGGTTCCCCGGACTCCAAGATCATCGCAACCGCTGTTCTCTTCTTGGTGCTTACCAGATGCTGCTGTAACGCGGATACGGCAAGCAAGGACGGGATCGGCACATGGTTTTCATCCACGCCTCTGTCGGAGAGGATCAGAATGTTTGCTCCGTCACGGTATGCACGATCCGCCTCTACAAAGAGATGGTCGATCGCTTTTTCCAGACTCGTATTCTTGTAATATATAATAGGAAGAACTACAACTTTAAAGCCTTCCACTTTCATCGATTTGATCTTCATCAGGTCGGTATTGGTAAGGATCGGGTTGTTGACCTTTAACACCTGACAGTTGATCGGTTTTTCCTCGAGAAGGTTTCCGTCCTCACCGATGTAAACCGTTGTGGAAGTTACGATCTTCTCACGGATGGAATCGATCGGCGGATTGGTTACCTGCGCGAACAGCTGTTTGAAATAGTTAAACAGCGGCTGACGGTCATTGGAAAGTACCGCGAGGGAAGTATCGATACCCATCGCTGCTGTACCCTCTCCACCATTTTTTGCCATCGGAAGGATGACATCACGCAGGGATTCATACGTATAACCGAACGCCTTCTGCATTTTCTGGCGGTCTTCTTTTTTGTATTCCGGCACACGCTCATTCGGGATCTTTAAATCCTTTAACTGGATCAGATTGCGGTCAAGCCATTCACCATACGGCTGACGGCTTGCGTAATAATCTTTTAATTCCTCATCATCGATCACGCGTCCTTCGACCGTATCTACCAGTAACATCTTGCCCGGTCTTAATCTCTCCTTCGCCACGATCTTGGTCGGATCGATATCCAGTACGCCGACCTCGGAAGAAAGAATCAGCTGATCGTCATCCGTAATGTAATAACGGGAAGGGCGAAGACCGTTACGGTCAAGTACCGCACCCATCTTATCGCCATCGCAGAAAAGAATGGAAGCAGGTCCGTCCCACGGCTCCATCATGGTCGCGTAATACTGATAGAAATCTTTCTTTTTCTGTGCCATCAGCGCGTTGTTCGACCACGGTTCCGGGATCATGATCATAACCGCAAGCGGAAGATCCATACCGCTCATTACCAGGAATTCCAGTGTGTTATCCAACATCGCCGAGTCAGAACCTTCGGTATTTACTACCGGAAGGACTTTCTGCAGCTCACCCTTTAAGTGATCGGACTCCATGGTCTCTTCTCTTGCCAGCATCTTGTCGGCATTACCACGGATCGTATTGATCTCACCGTTATGTACGATAAAACGATTCGGATGTGCTCTCTCCCAGCTCGGATTTGTGTTCGTTGAAAAACGGGAGTGTACCATGGCGATCGCGGATTCGTAATCCTTGTCCTGCAGATCCGCGAAAAACATACGCAGCTGATCCACTAAGAACATACCCTTGTATACGATCGTACGGCTGGATAAGGAAACCACATAGGTATTATCATTACTCTGTTCAAATACACGGCGCGCAACGTAAAGCTTGCGGTCGAAGTCCAGTCCCTTCGCAACATCCTTCGGACGTCTTACAAATGCCTGCATGATACATGGCATACAGTCAACCGCTTTTTTACCAAGTTTGGTCGGGTCGGTCGGCACATCTCTCCATCCGAGGAATTCCATGCCTTCTTTGTCGATGATGACTTCAAACATCTTCTTTGCCTGATTGCGTGCAAGCTCGTCCTGCGGGAAGAAAAACATACCGATACCGTAGTCTCTCTCTCCGCCCAGCTCGATACCAAGCGGCTTTACTGCCTTGGTAAAGAACTTATGTGAGATCTGTAACAGAATACCAACACCGTCACCGGTCTTTCCTTCTGCGTCCTTTCCTGCTCTGTGCTTCAAGTTCTCTACGATCTTCAGTGCGTTTTCCACTGTCGCATGGCTCTTAACGCCTTTGATATTTACGACAGCACCGATACCGCAGTTGTCATGCTCGAACCGAGGATCATACATACCCTGCGCGGTTCTGTTGCTTTCATTTACCTGTGCTTCCATCTTATCTTCCTTTCTCTGTACTACGAAAAATCCCGTTTTCCGCTTGTTAAAACATACTATACAACTTTTTTTTTCATTTGTAAATAATTATTTTCGTTATATTGTCTGATAATATGACTGTAAAGTAGTTTTGTAATTATTTTCTGACTATTCAAGATATTTTATATAAAAAAAAGGCTTATACGCACATCTTTTTCTTATTTCCGCCGTCTGCGAAAATAATTTTTTCTGTACGATAAGCCCCTTTGCTTATTTTTTCTTTAATTGTATTTAAGTTGTTTCTCAAATAGCCTGCCCTTTGTGAGGTACGCTGTTATTATAATGGATATTGCGAGCAAACACAAGGATATTGGAACAAAAAATTGATTTTCTTCTGTAAATCCCTGCAAAAATCCGGTTTCTACCCGCGCTACCGCTGCCGCGTTTGCCGCCGCATGCGCAAGCACCGGTACAAGTAGTGTCCCTTCGGTCTCATAGACCACCGCAAGAAAGATCCCGATCAGTCCCGCATACAGAAACTGGACAAGATTAAAGTGGATAAGCCCGAAGACGAGCCCGGATATAACGATCGCCATTCCCATCCTGCCACTGCGTTTTAATCGGTTATAAACAATCCCCCGGTACAGCATTTCTTCAAGTATCGGTGTCACAACAGAAGTTCCGAAAAGCTCCACCCACACGGTACTGCTGAAAAACGACGCGTTTACTTTCTGATAAGTCTCTGACTGCTCTTTCAAGTCGGTCATCAGGATCAGGTTATTTAACGAAACCGACAGGCATACCGCCGCCGCGCAGACGAGCAGCAGCCGGAACAGCTTCTTTTCTCTCATTTCCCGTGGCTGCCCTCTCCTGTCACTGAAGTAGGGATAGACGATCGACGGCGAGGACAAAAGTGCCGTCAAAATCTGAAGCGCCATCGGACTTATGGTATTTTCCCCGATTGCAAGTGTAAGCAGCATATAAACACAGTCAGATACCACGACATACAACGCGACCGGATACAGCGCGTCCCATATGTTTCTAATTTTCGTGCTCCACAAGATAACGTTCCACCTCTTTCATGGAAGGCAGTACCACTTTTGCGCCCTCCGCAAGCAGTTCTTCTGCTGTTCCATAGCCGTAGGACACGCCGATGCACTCCATGTGGAGTTTGGCGGCACCGATCGCGTCAAACCTCGTATCCCCGATCAGCACGCACTCCTCCGGTTTTTTCTCCATACGGCGCAGTGCCTCGATCAGCACATCCACCTTTTCGTTGCGCGGGCCGTTCATCTCAGCCCCGGTCACTTCATCAAAATACGAAAGGATTGAAAAATGCTCCAGAATCTTTTTGCAGGAGCTCTCCGGCTTGGAGGACGCAAGCGCTGTCCGATACCCTTTTTCTTTGAACGTGGCAAGCACCTCTTCGACGTCCGGATAAAGCTCACACTCGAAGATTCCGGTCTTGTGGTAGCGTTCCCGGTATTTTGCAACTGCCTGCTTCGCCTGCTCCTCCGAAAATCCATAATGTTCCATAAAAGTGTTCATAAGCGGCGGTCCGACAAAGAATGCCAGTTTTTCCGTCTCCGGCTCATGGATCCCAAAATGATCCAACGCGTACTGTGCGCATTTTGTGATTCCGGGACCTGAATCTACCAGTGTTCCGTCAAGATCAAACAGGATCGTCTTTTTCATCGCTTTACTCCTTTGGTGTCCCGGTTCGCCACATGCAGACGGTTTAACACCACTTCTTTGTCTTTTATCCTAACGCTGACCGGCTCATCTTCCTCTCTTAAAAGATAAATCGCCTCAAGCTGATCGCCGGATGCCAGACGCATCCCGCGGACACCTACCGCGCCCTTTTTCTTTTCCGGGATCGTTCCTGCCTCTATGCGCAGGAACATATCCTTTGCGGACTGCATCACAATATGGTCGCTTTCCGCCACCGGATGCACAAAGAGAACCATGTCCCCCTCGTTTAACTTTGTAGCCGCTGTCGTGCGCTTTGCCACATCAAACTCTGCTCCGCTCACCAGTTTTAACATTGCCGTTTTTGTTCCAAACAGGAGTTTCTTCTGCCGGATATCCGCCATCGGCGCAATATAGACCAGATTTTCCTCACTGCTGTTGTAATTGCTCAGATTATCGATCGGCGTTCCCTTGTCACGGAATTTTCCGTACGGAAGATCTAAGACTTTTAACAGATGCATCTGTCCCCTGTCCGTAAAAATACAGATCTTGTCGGTATTTTTACAGCGCAGGATATAGCGGTTCTCCGTATCCGCCGCCTCTTTGTTCCGTTCATACGCTCCCACGTCAATGGTCTTTGCATATCCGAAACGATCCATCAGGAACACAACATCCATTTCTTCGATCTTCTTTTCCTCAAAGACCGCTTCCGCCGCGTTCTCGATCGCGGTTCTCCTTGGCATCGCGTATTCTTTCTTATAACGTTCCAGCTCTTTTATAATCACTTTTGCCATCGTTGCGCGGTTACTCAAAATATCCTCGTATTCCGCGATATACTTTAACGTCTCATCATGATCTTTCATCAGTGCTTCGATCTCAAGACCGATCAACTTATAGAGACGCATCTCAAGGATCGCGGACGCCTGCCGCTCGGTAAAGCGCAGCTGCATGGCTTTTTCTTCCGATTCCTTTGATTTTAAGCGGATATTTGTGATATCTCCCGTCATCAGGCACGCCTTCGCGTCTTTCACATTTTTACTGCCGCGCAGGATCTCAATGATCAGGTCGATGACATCGCATGCCTTGATCAATCCTTCCTGAATCTCCTTTTTATCGAGTTCCTTTGCAAGCAGGGTCTTATATTTTCTGGTTGCAAGCTCATACTGGAAATTCACATGGTGCCGGATCAGCGGCACAATGCCGAGTGTCTCCGGTCTTCCGTCCGCGACTGCGAGCATATTGACGCCGAAAGTATCCTCCAATTTCGTCTTTTTATAGAGCATGTTCTTTAAATTCTCAATGTCCGTGCCCTTTTTCACCTCAATGACGATACGGATGCCTTCCTTGGAAGACTGGTTGGAAATATCCACGATATCGGTCGTCTTTTTGGACTCTACCAGACCATAGACATCATTTAAGAATTTTCCGATATTGAGGCCGATCATCGTATACGGGATCTCCGTGATCACCAGATGCTCTCTGCCGCCCTTTCCTTTTTCTACTTCCACTTTTCCGCGGATCTTGATCTTTCCCATACCGGTAGAATAGATGGAAAGCAGTTCATCTTTGTTTGTGACGATACCGCCGGTCGGGAAATCCGGCCCTTTGATGTATTCCATCATCTGTTCCGTATTGATATCCGGATTTTTCATGTACGCGATCACACCGTCGATCACTTCGCCAAAGTTATGTGGCGGGATGTTCGTTGCCATACCGACCGCGATCCCTTCCGCGCCGTTGATCAAAATGTTCGGGACTTTGACCGGGAGCACTTCCGGCTCTTTCTCCGTCTCGTCAAAGTTTGGTACAAAATCGACCACATCCTTGTCGAGATCGGACAGATAGACATCCTGGGTCAGTTTCTTCAAGCGCGCTTCCGTATAACGCATGGCTGCGGCTCCGTCTCCCTCGATCGAGCCAAAGTTTCCATGCCCGTCAACAAGCGCCATCCCTTTTTTAAAATCCTGTGCCATAACGACCAGCGCTTCATAAATGGAGCTGTCTCCATGCGGATGGTATTTACCCATGGTATCTCCGACAATACGCGCGCACTTACGGTACGGCTTGTCGTAGCGGATACCCAGCTCATACATATCATAAAGCGTCCGGCGCTGTACCGGTTTTAAACCGTCACGCACATCCGGCAGCGCTCTTGAAATGATTACACTCATCGCATAGTCGATATATGATTTTTGCATTACCTCGGAATATTCCGTGTGAATCAGTCGATCTTCTGTCAGCATATTTCCTACCTTCTATCCTAAAATCTTTTACGCGTCAATTTCCGCATCCTTTGCGTACTTGTAAATAAATGCCTTGCGCGGCGGCACATCGGTTCCCATCAGCATCGCAGTCACATCCGACGCTGTGATGGCATCCTCGATCTCCACCTTCTTTAACAGTCTGGTTTCCGGATTCAGCGTCGTCTCCCAGAGCTGTTCCGCATCCATCTCCCCAAGTCCTTTGTAACGCTGTAAGGTAAAAGATCCCTTATGCGTTTTGCGATATTTTGCCAGCGCGTCATCATCATAAAGATACTCTTCTTCCCCTCTGCTCGGAATTGCCTTATAGAGCGGCGGCATGGCGATATAGACATGTCCCTCAAAGATCAGTTCCGGCATAAAGCGGTAAAACAGGGTCAGAAGCAGCGTTGAGATATGCGCGCCGTCCACATCGGCATCCGCCATGATGATGATCTTGTCATAGCGCAGCTTTGTGATGTCAAAGTCATTGCCGTATCCCTCGGAAAATCCACAGCCGAACGCGTTGATCATCGTTTTGATCTCCGCATTCGCAAGCACCTTGTCGATACTGGCCTTCTCTACATTAAGGATCTTACCACGGATCGGCATGATCGCCTGAAACATACGGTTTCTCGCCATTTTTGCGGAGCCGCCGGCGGAATCTCCCTCGACGATAAAAATTTCGCATTTTGCGGCATCTCTGGACTCACAGTTGGCAAGCTTTCCATTGGAGTCAAACGAAAACTTCTGTTTGGTCAAAAGATTGGTCTTTGCCTTCTCCTCCGTCTTACGGATCTTTGCCGCCTTTTCCGCACAGGAAATGACCGCTTTTAACGTGTCTAAGTTTTTATCGAAATAAAGCTGGATCTCATCACTCGTGATCTTTCCGGTAATACGCGCCGCATCCTGGTTGTCGAGCTTCGTCTTGGTCTGCCCCTCAAAGCGCGGATCCGGATGCTTGATCGAAATGACCGCCGTCATTCCGTTTCGCACATCCGTTCCGGTAAAGTTGGCGTCCTTTTCCTTTAAAATGCCAAGCTCCCTCGCGTAGGAGTTAATGACTGTCGTAAATGTTGTCTTAAAACCGGTAATATGTGTTCCGCCCTCCGCGTTGTAGATATTGTTACAGAAGCCCAGAATATTTTCATGGAACTCATTCGTATACTGGAACGCGACCTCCACGCCAATGCCTTCGCTCTCACCGCTGAAGTAGACCACATCATGGATCGTTTCTAAATTCTTGTTTAAATCCTTTACAAAGCCGACAATACCGTCTTCCTCATGGAATACGATGTGTTCTGTCTCCTCGCCACGCTTATCCTCATAGATGATCGTAAGCTTCGGGTTCAGATACGCGGTCTCATGCAGACGGCTTTTTACCTCATCCTCTTTAAAACGGGTCTTCTCAAAGATTTCCGGATCCGGCAGGAAATTGATCTTTGTTCCGGTCTTTTTTGTTTTTCCGATCACCGGAAGCAGTCCGTTCTCAAGCGCGAGCACCGGCACTCCGCGCTCATAACGGTCATGATGAATGGCACCGTCCCTGCTGATCTCCACATCCATATATGTGGAAAGCGCATTGACCACAGACGAACCTACCCCATGCAGACCACCGCTGGTCTTATAAGCGGCATTGTCAAATTTTCCTCCTGCATGAAGTGTCGTAAATACGATACGCGCCGCCGAAACCCCTTTTTTATGCATTCCAACCGGTATTCCACGCCCGTTATCTTCCACCGTGCAGGAACCGTCTGCCTCGAGCGTCACCCAGATCGTATCACAGACACCCGCAAGATGTTCATCCACCGAGTTATCCACGATCTCATAGATCAGGTGATTCAATCCCTTTCTCGATACGCTTCCGATATACATACCAGGTCTTTTCCGTACCGCCTCAAGTCCTTCCAGTACGGAAATGCTGTTCGCATCATATGCTGTATTCTTTGCCATTCTATTCTAACTCCCTATCTTTCTTTTCTAACACGCGCCTATTCTTCCAGCCCACCTGTCTGGTATGTCATATGCGCAATAACCATCATCGCGATCTTAAACGTCATGGCATCCTCAAATTTGCGGATGTCAAGCCCGATCATCTTCTGTAAACGTTCGAGACGGTACACCAACGTATTACGGTGAACATAAAGCTGTCTTGCCGTCTCCGAGATATTAAGATTATTCTCAAAAAACTTCTGGATCGTCACAAGGGTCTCGTCATCGAGATCCAGCTTGCGTTCCCCGAAGATCTCCGCGATGAACATCTCGCATAAACTCATCGGAAGCTGATAGATCAGTCTGCCGATTCCAAGTCTCGCGTAGGAGATCGTCTCCGACTCCACATAAAAGATATTTCCGACTTCCAAAGCCATCTTTGCTTCCTGATAGGATTTCGGAATATCCTGCAGCTTATCCACCGCAGTGCCGTATCCCACACGCACACGCACCATCGCCTCGGCGTGTAAGGTGTCAACGATCATACGCGCAATATTTTCCGCCTCTTCTTCGGATCCGAGCTCTGTCGCGTCTTTGACCAGAATAACATTCTGTTCGTCCACCTCCGTGACAAAATCTTTATTTTTATCGGAAAACAGCCCTTTCACCGTTTCCATGATCACCGAATCATTTTTTCCCTCGACCTCGATCACATAGACCATCCGGCGCGCCTGCTCGATATGCAGCTTCTGCGCCTTGTTGTACATGTCCACCACGAGCATGTTTCCAAGCAGGATGTTCTGCATGAAATTATTCCGGTCAAACTGTTCCCGGTAGGACAGTACGATATTGCGGATCTGGCAGACCGCAAGCCTTCCGATCATATAGGCTTCCTCGGACGCCGACTGTGCGATCAGTACATACTCCACCTCATTTTCAACGACCACCTTAAAAAAGTGACATCCCGAAAGCATCTGGCTCTCTGCCATGGAATCCATAAAATTTCCGATTGCCATACAAATCTCCGGTTCCGGCTCAAAGGTTGCCGCGATCTGTTTTCCCTTATCGTCGTAAAGTGCCAGGTCGGTTCTGGAGATCTCCTTGATCTCTTCTAACGCCACCTGGATCTTATGATTTGATAACATTGGTTTCCCACTCCTTTCCGTCTGCTTCTGGCATTAAAAGAACCGGATGTAACATAACACCCGGTTCTAAGCATTATATTTAATTGTTATCTTACCGAATTAGTTGGTAATTGTCAATTCTGTCTCTTTGTCAAATACATGGATCTTGCTCGGATCAAATGCAAATCTCACATGATCGCCCATGCGTGCAGGTGTTCTGGAATCAACCTTTGCAGTGAAGTTTGCTCCACCGATCTGGAAGTACAGTAATACTTCTGCACCAAGTAATTCGTATCCGGTTACATCGGCTTCGATCAGGCTGCTCTTGAATGTTTCAACTTCGATCTGGGAATCACTGATATCTTCCGGTCTGATACCAAGGATAACAGTCTTTCCTGCATAACCTCCGTCGATCAGCTTCTTAGCCTTTGCAGGCGGTAATACAGCGCTGAATTTGTCGAATTTCAGTGTAACTTTGTCGCCTTCTACTACGCACTGAGCGTCTACGAAGTTCATCTGCGGAGATCCGATGAATCCTGCAACGAACAGGTTATCCGGCTCATTGTATAACTTGATCGGGGAATCTACCTGCTGGATGACACCATCTTTTAATACAACAATTCTGGTTCCGAGTGTCATAGCTTCGGTCTGATCATGTGTTACATAGATGATCGTAGCGCCGAGTCTGTGATGTAATGCGGAAATCTCAGAACGCATCTGTACTCTTAATTTTGCATCCAGGTTGGATAATGGCTCATCCATAAGGAATACCTTAGGATTACGAACGATTGCACGACCCATGGCAACACGCTGTCTCTGTCCACCGGACAAAGCCTTCGGTTTACGGTCAAGCAGTTTCTCAAGATCAAGGATCTTAGCTGCTTCTTCAACTTTCTTTTTGATTTCATCCTTCGGAACTTTTCTTAATTTCAGACCGAATGCCATATTGTCGAATACGGTCATATGCGGATACAGAGCGTAGTTCTGGAATACCATTGCGATATCTCTGTCCTTCGGCTCTACGTCGTTTACGACTCTTCCGTCGATGGATAATTCACCGGATGAAATTTCTTCCAGACCTGCGATCATACGAAGTGTAGTAGATTTACCACATCCAGACGGTCCAACGAAGATGATGAATTCTTTATCTTCTACTTCAAGGTTGAAATCCTTAACAGCTTCAAAGCCGTTCGGATATTTTTTGCATACGTTCTTTAATGATAAACTAGCCATTTTTAATTACCTCCTAAAATATGTACATCGTGTTTTGAACATTGTTTTTGTTCTCTTTCAACTAAGACTACTATACCTTATTCCGTATTTTTTGGCTATATGTGGATTCCATAAAGATTCCGTTCTTTTGTTGTGTGTTCTGCCCATGTGCTCTTCCGAGATTCCCGCTTTTCGTCAGAGTGACGAAAAGTGGACTTTTTCATGTACAATTTGACGAATCACTTTCTTCCTGTGCTTCCAAAACCGCCACGGTCTTCCCCGGTCAGTTCCTCCACCTCATCAAACACGATCTTCGGCTGATGCTTCTGGATGCGGAACTGGCAGATGCGGTCATTGACATGGATCTCAGTATCCCGCATGGCGATGACCGGCATGCGCCACCAGTCATTCGGTCCGCAGTAAGTCTCATCGATCAGTCCCATATGGTTGGATTGAATAATGCCGAAATTCTTGTAGGTACTGCTTCTCGGGATCACACACGCCTCATAGCCTGCCGGCAGCTGCATGGCAATGCCTAAGTGGATCATTGCGAACTCGCCTTTTTTTAAGGTCACATCCTCTGCGGCACGCAGATCGATCCAGTCGCTTTTGCCGTCGATATAACATAACTTTTCTATTTTGTCATTCAGATATTTGATCTTTATCGTCTCTTTTTGTTCCATTGTCTCTCCTAATTCCATTCCAGGTCATCGTGTTCCGGCTTTTTATCGCGGAGCATCAGATCCATCACTGCCTCTTTCGCTGATTTTCCATCAAAGAGCACTTCGTTGACCTGCTCAATGATCGGCATAGACACATCATATTTCGCGGAAAGTTCCATTGCCGCCTTCGCCGAGTAAACGCCTTCTACGACCATTTTTACTTCCTTCATCGCTTCTTCCATTGTGTAGCCCTCGCCGATCAGCATACCCGCCTTGCGGTTTCTGCTGTGCTTGCTCGCGCAGGTCACGATCAGATCCCCGATTCCTGTAAGACCGCTCAGTGTCTCATATTTTGCGCCCATTTTAAGTGCGAGACGCCCGATCTCCGAGATCCCGCGTGTGATCAATGCCGCCTTCGTGTTATCGCCGTATCCGAGTCCGTCCGCCATTCCGGCCGCCAGCGCGATCACGTTTTTTAAGGATGCCCCAAGCTCCATGCCAAGCACATCCGGGCTGGTGTAGACACGCAGCACTTCATTCATAAAGGTAGACTGTACCAGCTCTGCCGTCTCTTTTCGCTTTGCGCCGGCAACCAGTGTCGTCGGCAGTCCGATCCCGACTTCTTCCGCATGGCTCGGTCCGCAGAGTACCGCGACCTCTGCCTGCGGGATCTCCTGCTCTAAGATCGCGGAAAGCGTCATAAGCGTTCCTTCCTCGATCCCTTTTGCCACGCTCACAAGCAGCTGCCCATCCTCCACATACGGCGCCATTGATTTTGCCGTACTGCGGATATAAGGGGAAGGTACCGCGACCACCAGCATATCCCTTCCGCTTATCGCTTCTTTCAGGTCTGTGGTAAGCCCGATCTCCTCCGCGATCTTCACACCCGGAAGTTTATCCTTGTGTTCACGCTCTTTTTTTAACATATCGATCTCGTCCTGCGCGATCGACCAAATCGTTACCTCATGTCCGTTTTTATGTAAAACAACCGCAAGCGCTGTTCCCCAGCTTCCTGCTCCTAATACACTGATCTTTGCCATTACACCCTCCTTAGCTTTTATGCTTCATGGAAAATTTGTTTTCCGTTCCGTGCATCAGGCGTCCGATGTTGCTCTTATGACGCCAGATCGCCATCCCGGTGATCACCGCGCTCAGAATATATAACTCCGGCAGATATCCTTCCGACACATGAAACCAGCCCATCTGCCCGAAAATGACCGTCTGCAGTAAGAAACTGAGCACGACTAGGATCGATCCCACCGACACATAGCGCGTAATTGCCACCGCGAGTACAAAAAGTGCCAGACAGACCGGGATCTCAAATGGGCAGAACGCGACCAGAAGTCCTGCTGTGCAGGCAATTCCCTTTCCGCCTTTAAACTTTAAGTAAAACGGGAAATTGTGTCCGAGGATCGCGCCAAAACCTGCGTAAAGTTCCAAAAGCTTTAACATATCGGCTCCGTCTTTCCGGAACAAAACGCGCACCAGACAGATCGCGAGCACACATTTAAAGCAGTCTCCCAAAAATGTGACCGCGCCTGCCTTCCATCCGAGATTTCTTAAGGTATTCGTCGTTCCCGCGTTTCCGCTTCCCATCGTGCGGATATCCACTTTCTGTGATTTTCCGTAAAAGTAACCGGTCACGAAACAGCCGCAGAAATAGCCGATGACCAGAGCAAGTACACGCTGTAATATCTCCATTTTAGGACTCTCCTTTTCTCTCCCGGATAATGAAGCGAAGCGCGGTTCCACGGAAGCCAAACGCGTCACGAATCCGGTTCTCTATATATCGGGTATAGGAAAAATGCATCAGTTTCTTGTCATTTACGAATACAACGAAGGTAGGCGGTTTGACCGATACCTGTGTGATGTAAAAGATCTTTAAACGTTTTCCCTTGTCAGATGGCGGCTGCTGCATCGCAACTGCTTCCGCTACGATCTCATTTAAGACACCCGTTGCCAGACGCATGGAATTGTTCGCCATGACCACATCGATCATTTCATAAAGTTTATTTAAACGCTGTCCGGTCTGTGCTGAGATAAAAAGGATCTCCGCATACGGCATAAAGCTTAATACCTGACGGATACGGTCTGAGTGCTCCTTGACCGATTTGTCATTTTTTTCGATCGCGTCCCACTTATTGACCGCAATGATGATTCCTTTTCCACGGTCATGCGCGATTCCCGCAATCTTTGCGTCCTGCTCCGTAACACCCTCGGTTGCGTCGATCACGATCACGACAACATCCGCGCGCTCTACCGCCGTAACGGCACGGATGATACTGTAACGCTCCAGTTCTTCCTTGATCTTGCTCTTTCTGCGAAGTCCGGCAGTATCAATAAAGACATACTCCCTGCCGCAGTATTTCACAGCCGTATCGATCGCGTCCCTGGTCGTTCCCGCGATATCCGATACGATCACGCGCTTCTCTCCGGTCAGCTTATTGATCAGGGAGGATTTTCCTACATTTGGCTTTCCGATCACCGCGATCTTCGGGCGGTCATCTTCCTCCTCCTCTGCGTTCCTCTCCGGGAAATGTGCGATCACTTCGTCAAGCATATCTCCGATCCCCAGCATGGAAGCCGCGGAAACCGGGATCGGTTCCCCGATTCCCAGATTATAAAACTCATAGACATCCGGCATATACTTTTTGAAATCATCGACTTTATTGACCACAAGCACGACCGGCTTTTTGGAACGGCGCAGCATGTTTGCCACCTTTTCATCCGCATCCACAAGCCCCTGTCTGACATCCGTTATAAACATGATCACATCCGCTGTGTCGATCGCAATCTGCGCCTGCTCCCGCATCTGGGAAAGAATGATATCATCACTGTCCGGCTCGATTCCTCCGGTATCGATCAGGGTAAATGCTTTATCTAACCAGGAAACATCCGCATAAATGCGGTCTCTTGTCACACCCGGCGTATCTTTGACGATTGAAATGCGTTCTCCCGCCAGCACGTTAAAAAGCGTAGACTTTCCAACGTTCGGGCGTCCTACAATCGCTACTACTGGTTTACTCATATATTTCCTACTCCTTATTTCTATGCACGGCATAAAAATGCCACTTTCAGTTTCTTTTCATCAAAATAAATCGGGTAATACCCGACCGCTTGATTTTACAATATCTCTTCCCTGTTGTAAAGCCTTTTTCCCATCCAGGCTCTCTATGTGCCATAAAAGGACAGGAAAAAAGCCGCCCGATCCGGCAGCTTTTCTCCTCGTTTTCTATTCGATATAATCTACATCCTGATAACGCATATTGTAATCCTGATAGGTGATCAGATCGCTCTCATCCGTGATCGCCCCGATCTCTTTTAACGCGGCGATCGTGTGCTTACACTTCTTTCCGATCGTCAGATAAGCACTGCAGCTCTGCGAAGAATACCTTTCATTATAAGAATCGCTATAATATTCCTCCCTGATCTGATCGTCCGGGAAATAAGAGCCGTTCTTGTTATAGAATTGAAGTCCGATTGCATTGATATAGATCTGATCGCTCATATATCCGGAGTTGTCCGTACTCATTTGAAAACGGATCGCATCTTCATAATTTCCCTCGCTGATGTCTTTTATCAGTGCTTCATAGACGATCTTCGCGTTCTGTGCGTTGAAGCTCAGATCATTTTCGTTATCGTACTGATCAACATCCTGATTGTACCGCTCCAAATAACCGCTCTGCGGCACATTATCCTCATAGTACACGCCAAACTGTGCTTTCATCACATTTTCCGGTCGTTCGAGGATCGTAACCGCCTGGCCGATCACAGAATTTTTATCTTCGATCTCTTCCTGGGTTGCCGGCACTGCATAATAGCGTTTGACTTTTGAGCCGTCCTTTAATTTATAGCTGATCGCGATACCATAGGTCGCATTTCCTTCCGCCGCATAGGCTTCCAGTTCACTCTTCTTTCCGATGATATCCTTATGGAGATCGATCAGTTCCTCAATCTCTTTTTCGTCTGTCAGAGCCAGTGAATTGTACTCAAGACTTGCCATTTTCACTTCTGAGACATCCGGTGTCCATGATTCAATGCCGAACACATCAAATTCCAGCATGCATAACAGCACCACCATGCAGGCAGAACCGATTCCAAGTTCCGCAAAACGTTTTTTCGAAAATACCTTAAATTTCTTTTCCAGAAACATCTGCGCAATGAAAAAGCTTACAACTCCAACGGCCAGTATCGCGCATAACGTGATCACAAATTCTTTGGTTCCGGAAACCGTGCCCTGGAAGATGGATCCAAATACCATTCCGCCAAGCAGCGCGCTGCAAATCGTCACACACCAGCGGAATACCGGTTTGACCCATCCGATGGAGATCAGATCGCCTGCGGACTCGATTCTCCGCTTACGATACGCAAAAAGCGCAAGCGCGATCAGCACAAAGGAAACAAGCACATAAACCAGTAAGGTCTTTCCACCATGCACATGATACGCATACCCGCCGGTATTTAAATATTCCGTCCCGATCCCAAGTTTCTTCGAAAGATAATACACCGGTGAAAGCACGGAAAATTTCGAGAGTGAGAAATCCGAATTGGACATTCCAAAGCACAGGAATGACACGATCACAGATCCGATCCCCTCTAACATGATCTCAACGAAATTAAGCGCCACATAGCAGACCGGAAGCGCCAGAAGCTGCCCGGTCAGCATTCCCACACAAACCGCCATGGAATAGAAAAAGAACATGTTTCCAAGCGCATACACCAAAGAGAGCATCAGATACTGCAATTCCGTAATACCGACTGCCGCACATACGAACACGCCGAGAAGCGTTGCGATCACCTGCGGTACCGCCATGAAAAGCAGACCGGAAAGGTAATTTGTAACAAAGAGTTCCTCCCTGCGCACCGGCAGTGAATGGATCATGTTCGCACTTTTGGCATTATATAAATAGGAAAAAAGAGCCATCGCAACAACCGCAGCGACTAAAAACGGCAGGATCGGTGACATGACCGCCCTCATCAGGTTTACATAACTATTTGTCCGTTCTACCGCCCGCTCTGCTTCTATCGTATAATATGCCACATTTCTGCTGCAGATATAGATACCAAACGGGATCTCAAACAGGCAGATCACAAGATATCCAAACCAGACCGGCCAGTAATGTGTAAAATTCTTCTTGAAAATCGTTTTATTAAAAAAGGATATCTTTGACTGCATAATCCACCCCTCCCAATTCGTAAATAAAGATTTCTTCCAGTGTAAGCGGAAGAACGTCCACCAGCATCGGATTTAAACGCTCGATCTGCTTTTTCGCTTCTGCCGGGTTTCCCTTGACAATCAGCGTATACACTCTTCCGGTATTTGACATATGAAGCACTTCAAAGCCATCCGGAAGCTTTGGCATCTCCGCCTGGAACGCGGTCTGTATCTTGCAGACGCTTCCCTGCAGTTCACTTAAGGACCGCTCTAAGATCACCTTTCCCTGATGCATGATCCCGACGTGGTCGCAGACATCTTCCAGCTCACGCAGATTGTGAGAGGAAACAAACACCGTTGTCTCATGCTCGGAAACATCCGCCATGATGATACTCCAGATCTGTCTGCGCATGACCGGATCGAGTCCGTCTACCGGCTCATCCAGGATCAGGATCTCCGGTCTGCAGCAGATCGCAAGCCAGAACGCCACCTGCTTTTGCATACCTTTGGAGAGTCTTCGGATGCTCCGCTTGGTATCGATGTTCGGGAAGAATTTCCGCATCTTCTCAAACAGTTTTTCGTCAAATTTCGGATAAATTCCCTGATAAAACCGCTTCATCTCCATGGTGTCCGCCTGCATGAAATAAAACAGTTCATCCGGTATATACGCAAATTTTTCTTTTACCGCAGGATTTTCAAAAACCGGCATTCCATCGATCAGAACCGTTCCCGCATCCTGCTTGTATACGCCTGTGATATGGCGGATGATCGTTGATTTTCCCGCGCCGTTCGGGCCGACTAACCCGTAGATATCTCCCTTTCCAACGTGGAGTGTTGTACCGTCAAGCGCCCGGAATCCGTCAAACTCCTTGACCACATTTGAAACTTCTATCATTCTCTCTTTCCCCCTTCTCCAAGATCCGTAATCCGCTCTGTCAGCGCTTCCGGTTTTACAGATAAATAGAGCAGCTCTGATGTCACACTGTCAAACTGCAAAAACAGTTCTTCCTTGCGGATCTCAACCACATCATCCTGTCCCGCCGCAAATGTGCCTTTTCCGGAAACGGTATAGATATACCCCTCACTTTCCAGCTCCTTATACGCACGCTGTATCGTATTCGGGTTGATCGCCAGACTTGCCGCAAGCTCCCGGACAGAGGGAAGTTTCTCCCCGGTCTCGATCGCTTTTGAAACCAGCAGATGCTTCAGTCCATCTTTGATCTGTTCATAAATCGGTTTTGCATCACGATAATTTAACTGAATCAAATCCGTCTCTCCTCCTGTTATTTATTATACAGCCCCTTTTTGCTCTGACTGTACTATCTGTATTGATACACTTAATATAGCATGACGGGGCTTTCGATACAATAAAGATAAACAGAGGATTTCTTTAAGAATTTATGAATATGCCGCGCCCTGTTATGGACGCAGCATCAAGAACGCGCCGAGATTGCCGCGCTTTCCGTGGCTTGCACGGTGTGAGAAAAGATACCTGTCGTTGCAGCAGGTACACAGATTTGTCGTTGCGATATGTTCCGGTCTGACACCGGCATCTGACAGGATAAGTTCATTTGCCCGCCAGAGATCCAACTGATATTTGCCGTTTCCTTTATCTCTTAAGATTTCTTTTTCTCTGCCCGGAAACGCAGCGCAAAACGCGTCCGCAACATCCGCGCTCACTTCATAGCAGTCCACACAGATTGATGGTCCGATCGCGCAGATCAGATCCTCCGGTCTTGTTCCATACGCGTCTTTTAACGCCTGTACTGTTTTTTCTCCCATGCGTTTTACGGTTCCCCTCCATCCGGAGTGTGAAAGCCCGATTGCGCGATGAACGGGATCTACGAAATATAAAGGCACACAGTCCGCGAAAAAAGCACAGAGCACAAGTCCCGCTTCGTCCGTAATGATTCCGTCCACATCCCGGTAATCGCGTTCGCGCAGTAACCCCTTTCCCGCATCCGCGCCGGTCACTTTCCGCACACAGGTCGTATGGGTCTGATCTGTAAACACCATTTTTTCAAAAGGGACGCCCATTGCCTCCGCGATCCGGTGGAAATTCGTTTCTACTGCCTCTCTGTCGTCTCCTCTTGTAAAGCTTAGGTTCATGCTTGAAAAGATGCCCTCGCTCACACCGCCCATCCGGGTGGAAAAGCAGTGCTCTACCATTCCGGTCTTTTCAAGCAGCGGATATTTAAGCAGCGGAACCTCAGAGCCGTCCGCGGCATGGCATTTTTCCAGATATAAACTGTCTGTATCATTTTTTCGTTTTAATTCCATAATAAACTCCTGATCTGAATCATCTCTGATATTCGAACGCGTTTTTTTCATGCCGCACCGTACCGTCTCCGTAGATTGCGATCACATCAAAACGGCACGAAACATCCTCCGTGATCCCATGCGTCATACAGTAATAAGCTGCGGTCTGGCAGATCCGCTTCTGTTTTCTTCTGTCTACCGCCTCCAGTGGATCTCCGTAGCCGTTCGTGCTGCGGTATTTCACCTCGACAACAATGAGTTCTCCGTCTTTGTCTGCCAGGATGTCAATCTCCCCGAAACGGCTTTTATAATTCCGTTCAAGGATCTGATATCCTTCTTTCCTTAAATACTGCGCCGCCAGTTCTTCGTATTCCGCGCCGGTTTTTCTCGTATTCATGCTATTTTTTGATTGCCTCCACTTTTCCGCGCAGACGATCCATGTCATCCACAAATACCAGAATCTGCGCCACCACATCATAAAGCTCCGGCGGGATCATATCTCCGATATCCAGCCTTGATAAGGTGGATGACAGTTTGTCATCCTCGTAAAGCGGGACTTCATTCTCTTTCGCGGTTTCAATGATCCGCTCCGCGACCTCGCCTTTTCCGGTCGCAAGTATCTTAGGTGCGCGCTCTCCCGGCGTATACGCAACCGCTACCGCTGTTTTTTCTTTCTTTTTTCTATCCAACATATCTTATGCCCTCATATCAAAAGAATACCGGTGTACCATTCCGCCTGCCGGCTTGTCCCTCTTTAGAAAATCATCCACAAGATCCACTTTCTTTTCTTCATTTTCCACATCGATCCTGCACTGATATCCCAGTTTTTCCAGCTGCTGCTGCAAGAGCGGCACATGCGCCTCCACCACCTGATAGGATGCCTCATCCGACAGATAAAATCTGGTTCCCACATTTTTTCCATGCATCTTTACCGAGACATCGGTGGAACCGAGATGTTCCATATCAAGATGCAAAAATGCGCTGAGCTCTCCGTCCTTTTCCGCAAGCTTCCTTTTATTGGTGTATACATACAGATCTCCCTTTGCATTCTGATGCGCCATCTTAAGCGGGATCTGCATATAAGTATAGGTCTGGTTTAAGACATTCATGAAATTGATGTTATTTGAAAGATCCGATGCCGCCTGCGCGGTCTGTGTGTTTCCGCCCGCTTCCGCAAGGATCTGCGAAAGCTGTCCCATCTGCCGATCCACCCGCGCGTAAAATTCGTTCATTTTCCCGGAATCTCTGATATCCTGCGGCTTTAAGAGCCACTCTTCCTCGAGGGCACTGCGGAGCACCTGCTGGTAAGACTTTCCGGCAAACAGTTTTCGCACCACATGTTCCCTGCCGTCTCCGCCATCCGCAAGCAGCCCGCTCAATTCTGTCAAAAACTGCTTTGGCGTAAGTTTGGAAATGTCTGTATCTTTGCCCGAAAGTTCTGCGTATACCGACTTTAAGTCCTCTAACTGCGCCGGATCCAAGACCGCCGCCAGTCTTGCCGGCATGCCAGCTTCCGCGCCACCAGGCTGTGACGTCTGTGCGGCCGTCCCGGTCTCTGCAATCGTTTCTGCTGCCTGTGCGGTCTGCGCTGTTCCATTCTCTGCTGCTTCCGTGGTCTGAGCTGCTCCGCTTTCTGTTACCGTCTCCACCGCTTTTGCAGTCTGTGACGCTCCATTCTCTGCACCTGCTTCCGTAGTCTGCGCTGTTCCGGTCTTCGCCTCTCCTGCCACCAGTTCCACCTGCGGCGTCTGTGACGCTTCCTGTCCCTTTACCGTCACACTGCCCGCGGTCTCTGTATCCGCGAGCATTGCCGTGATCTCTTTATGAAACGCGATCGCATCGGAAACCGACATTGTTTCGTTCCCCGCCATCTCCGGCAGTGTCTCGAACAGTGTGTTCAGCTCCTTCATCATCGCATTCTGGTCTGTCTTATAATTTTCAAATGCAGCCGCGTTTTCCTCTGTGACCGGAAGCCCGAGTTTGGTCATCTCAACCAGCGTTGCCGGCGCAACATTCGGGTGGCTTCCCGACAGGCGCACCATTGCCATCAGGCTGCTCTTGTCGATCGGCATCTGCTCCTGCATCATCGTATTGACCAACGTCAGGTTTTTATCATTCACATTGAGCCCCGCAGCATCGAGTGCCTTTAATAAGGTAGGATTTCCCTCCGGTCCGGTCTGGAACGGACGGATCTCAATCTGCATGCCATTGTTGGATTTCACCTGAAAGAACATGGATTCCCCGACGTTTAATGAAACACCGGCGGAAAGCCGCGCTGACACGTTTCGCCCATCGCTTAACCCGAGCAGCACTTCTCCGTTTTCCATCTCATTGACGGTCGCCTCAAAAACGCTCCCTGCCGGCAGCATGCGCATTGCCTGTGCCAGTGTCGGATTCGTGCCTGATACGCCGGTCGCATTTCCGGTTCCCTGTGAATTTACCGCTGTATTTCGATCATATTGTCCAAAAAAATCCGATATCTGCATAAACATCCATCCTTAAACAAAATTTTTGATAAAAGACGCGCGGTGAATCGGTGTCGGCCCGTATTTTTTAAGTGCCGCAATGTGCTCCGCCGAACCATAACCCTTATTCGAAGCAAAATCATACTCCGGCATGATCCTGTCATACTCCACCATCAGGCGATCCCTGGTCACTTTTGCCACAATACTTGCCGCCCCGATCGAAATGCTCTTCGCATCTCCCTTAATGATCGGCACCTGTTTTATGTCAACCTGTGGGATCGTAACCGCATCGTTTAATAATATATCGGGTTTTACCGCAAGATTCCTTATAGCTTCCCGCATTGCTTCGTAAGTCGCCTGCAGAATATTGATCTCATCGATCCTGGCAGGGCCTACCATACCGATCCCGACTGTGACCGCTTTTTCCATGATCTCATCATAGAGCATTTCACGCTTTTTTGCGCTCAGTTTTTTGGAATCGTTGATATACAAAATATCGCAGTCTTCCGGCAGGATCACCGCTCCCGCCACGACCGGTCCCGCAAGCGGGCCTCTGCCGACTTCATCGATCCCGCAGATATATCCGTAACCGGCATATTCTTTCTCATATTTTTTCAGCGCTTCGATCCTTGCTTTTTCCTGTTCCAGCTTTTCGATACGCTTTTTTGCCTGCGCGATCAGCGTCTGCACGCCGCTTCTTTCATCCAGACTGTACTTTTCTATAAAATCAGGCAACAGATTATCCTCTGCTGCCTTTAATTCTTCCCTGATCTCTCCGATTTTCTTTTCCATGCTGTTCCTCTTTTGTCTTTATGCATCCTGCTCCGGGCTCTCTAACGTCAATGCGCCCAGCTGTCCGCTTCTGAATTCATCGATCACGAGTGCCGCCGCCTTGCTGTAGTCATACTCATTGCCCTTTTTTATGCATTTGCGGTTGACCGCGATCTCCTCTAACACCTTCGTTGCCGCGTTTTCGCCCTCTGCGGCTTCTTCCGCCACTCCGTAGCGGGCATGCAAAACGCCCGGATACTCCTCTAACATATACTCAATAAACAGCATTGCCAGCTCATCAATGTTTAGGATCTCATCCTTGATCGAGCCGATCCACGCCAGCCGCATTCCGACCTTCTGATCCTCAAATTTCGGCCAGAGAATACCCGGCGTGTCAAGAAGCTCCACGTTCTTATTGAGCCGGATCCACTGTTTTCCTCTCGTAACACCCGGTTTGTTTCCGGTCTTGGTACACGCTTTTCCCGCAAAAGTATTGATAAAAGTCGATTTTCCGACATTCGGGATCCCCACGACCATCGCGCGCACCGGACGGTTCAAGATCCCGCGCTTGCGGTCTCTCTCCGTCTTTTCCTTACATGCCTCCGCGATCACGTTCTGAACCGATTTCATCCCGTTCTTTTTTCTGGAATCCAGTTTTACCGCATAAAAGCCTCTGCCTTTAAAATAATCCATCCACTGCTCTGTCTTCTTATCATCCGCAAGATCCGCCTTATTCATCAGGATCAGACGCGCCTTGTTCTTTCCTAGCTCATCAATGTCCGGATTGCGGCTGCTCATCGGTATTCTGGCATCGACCAGCTCAATGACCAGATCGACCAGCTTCATATCCTCCTGCATCATCCGCTTTGCCTTGGTCATATGACCCGGATACCACTGAAACTGCATACTTCATCCTCCTGTTTTACTTTATAAATCCAAACCGGTCTCCCGTGGATATCACAAACCACGCTTTTCCGATAATATATTCCCGTTTGATATTTCCGATATTCGCATACCGGCTGTCCTCACTGTTATTGCGGTTATCCCCGAGCACAAAATATTCATCATCGCCCAGCGTAACTGCATCCGCCGCAAGCCCCGCGTCTTCGATCGATGCGACATCGACCTTTTCCGTAAACTCTGTTCCGTTTACATAGATCCTTCCATCCTTGATCTGTACGGTATCTCCCGGAACGCCGATCACACGCTTCACATAATAATGTGATTTTTCATTTCCGTTTGGGAGAAATACGATGACATCATTTGCCTTTGGCCCGATCACCTTATACATAAAACGGTTGACCAGGATCTGATCCCCGTTTTCGAGCGTCTCCGACATAGACTGCCCCACCACGCTGGTACGCATTCCGATAAAATACACCAGCACAAACGCCATCATAAGCACAATGGCAATCTCAATGATCCAGGAAAAAATCTCTTTTAACAGCGGGAAATTCACATCTTTCTTCCTGCGGTTAAAATCCAGTCCTGTCCTTCTGTATCTTCTCATACCGCTTTCCTCATAAAACAATAAGAGGAACAATTCACACTTTGAAATTGTCCCTCTCTCGCATTTCTTATTTTACTAATTCTTTTACTTTCGCTTTCTTACCGATACGTCCGCGTAAGTAATTCAGTTTCGCACGTCTTACTTTACCATGTCTTACAACTTCGACTTTCTCAACATGCGGAGAATGTAACGGCCAGGTCTTTTCTACGCCGACACCGTTTGAAAACTTTCTTACAGTGAAAGTCTCGCGGTTGCTTCCGCCCTGTCTCTTTAATACAGTTCCTTCAAAAACCTGAATTCTTTCACGGTTTCCTTCTTTGATCTTAGCGAATACCTTAACAGTATCACCAACACGGAATTCCGGTACTTCAGCTTTTAACTGTTCTGCTTCAATGCTCTTAATAATTTCACTTGCGTTCATTTTGTGACCTCCTGATTCTTTTGATGTTCTTAATACAATTTGTAACAGAGGACCATCGCGTTTATTTCACAACTATCCAATCTTACCATACTATTTACAGCTTGGCAAGACTTTTCTCACTAATTTTTTGCCATGCGATCTGTTCCGGGAAATCCGCTTCCCCCGCGCAGACCGTGATCCTGCAGTCTGCCCTCTCATACTCTTTAAAAAAGACCTCGGTGTCCCGCTTATGCGCCGGCAGATCCTCCGGTTCAAGCACCAGAAACTGATCGAGACGCATGGTTAGGCCATCGCCGTTCCTTTTTGCAAAGCTTTCCTTTCTCGTCCAGAGCCTGCAAAAGGCTTCCGCTTTCTTTGGCTGTGCCTCCAGCCATGCAGATTCTTCCGGCGCAAAGAAGCGTTTCGCGAGCTGTAACGCCTTCACATCCTCACGCACGCACTCTGCGTCGATCCCGACCGCGCCTCCTGTGCTGTATGCGCACACCACATAGCCGCCGGAATGGGAAAGGTTCACATCCGCCCTTGTCCCATCGGAAAGATAAAGCAGGCGCTTCCCGTGCGCTCCCGTCTGAAAACGCGCAGTGCGCTCTGTCATGCCATGTTTTCGCAGCACCTGATCGAGCAGCCAGCCTGCGGCTATGCTCTGCCGCCTTGCATCTTCTTTTTTGCACCTGCGGATCTTTTCCAGCCGGTAATCCGAAAACAGTCCCACATAATTCTGCTCCTGAAAGAGCATCTCCCATGCCGGGGAATCCTGCGCGTTCCCGTCAAGCCCATAGACTTCGATCATAAATTCTTTCGCTCTTTCTCGGAAAGCTCCGCCCGCTTTAGCAGATCCGGTCTGCGCTCCTTGGTGCGTAAAATCGACTGTTCCCTGCGCCACGCATCCACTTTCGCGTGATCGCCGGATAAAAGGATCGGCGGGACTTTTTTCCCGTGCCACTCCTCCGGTCTGGAATACTGCGGATACTCGAGCAGACTGCCCTCAAAGGATTCCGTACTGCCGGATTCCTGATTGCTCAGCACGCCCGGCACCATGCGGGAGATCGCGTCCACCATGACCATCGCCGGAAGCTCGCCGCCGGTCAGCACATAATCTCCGATCGAGACATAATCCGTCACGATCTCCTCAAGCACACGCTCATCAATGCCCTCGTAATGTCCGCAGAGCAGGATCAGATCTTCCTCTTTTGCGTATTCCTTTGCCATTCCCTGATGGAACGTCGGTCCCTGCGGGGTCAGATAAACTGTCCGCGGGCGATAGCCGATCTTCGTAACGATCGCCTGCCACGCGTCGTAGATCGGCTGCGCCTGCATGACCATGCCCGCTCCGCCGCCATATGGATAATCGTCCACTTTCTTGTGACGGTCAAGCGTATAGTCTCTGATATTGACCGCTTCAATGGATAAAATGCCCTTTTCCACCGCGCGTCCGATGATGCTTGTGTTCAGTCCCTGCTCCACCATGTCTGGAAACAGGGTCAGTATATGAAATCTCATAATAACCTCTTTTATTTCTTATTGATATCCCGCAGTCCCTCCAACAGATGAAGTGTCATCACTCCGCCTTCGATATCCACGTTCTTTACGCAGTCCTTGATGGCCGGGACCAGAAGCTCGTCCTCCCCGTCTTTCTTAATGATGTAAACGTCATTCGCGCCGGTCTGCAGCACATCTTTGATCGTGCCGAGTTCCTCGCCCTCTTCGGTCACTGCGCGCATCCCGATCAGATCGGCAATAAAGTATTCATCTTTCTTTAACTTGACTGCATGTTCTCTTGTCACATAAAGGCTTTTGCCTTTATATTTTTCAATATCATTTATATTATCGATTCCCTTGAACTTCAAAATAACCAGGTTTTTAAAAAACTTCACCTGCGCGATCTCCAAAGGCAACTGTTCTTTTCCGGTATCCAAGATTACTTCTTTTAATTTTTTAAAGCGGTTTGCGTCATCCGTTGTCGGAAATACCTTGACTTCACCGCGCACGCCATGTGTTGTGGTGATCACACCTACCTGCAATAAATCTTCCAACCCATCTTCCTCCTGCTTTTCCCGATATCCAATGAGGGCACTGTAAAATATCCTGTCCATGCGGCTATTTTACAGTGCCCTCATTTTCATTACTGTACAATTTCTACAATAACTTTTTTGTTTTCTTTTGAGGCTGCTGCTTTCACTACAGAACGGATCGCTTTCGCGATACGTCCCTGTTTGCCAATTACTTTACCCATGTCGGTCTGCGCGACACGCAGCTCCACTACAAGGGCTTTGTCATTTTCGCTTTCAGTAACAACTACTTCATCCGGATGATCTACCAGTGATTTTGCAATTACTTCCACTAATTCTTTCATTACATTCACCTCACAAATCCCAAATGATTATTTTACGATACCGGTAGCTTTGAAAATTCTGTTTACAGTAGCGGTCGGCTGTGCGCCGTTTGCTAACCATTTCTTTGCCAGTTCTTCATTTACATGATATTCACTAGGATCTTTTGTTGGATCATAAGTTCCGATTTCCTCGATGAATCTGCCATCTCTTGGAGAATTCGCATCTGCTACAACGATTCTATAAAAAGGAGCTTTTTTCTGTCCTAATCTTCTTAATCTGATCTTTACCACTTTCTTTCACCTCCTTGCAGGGTATTTCTATCAAAATCAACAGTTATCTGTTGGATTCTGCAAATCTTAAAACGGGAATTTCATTTTCCCGAAGCCGCCGAGTTTTCCTCTGCCGCCTTTTCCGCCGAACATGCCCGGCATCTGTTTCATCATCTTTTTGGTCTGTTCAAACTGCTTGACCAGGCGATTGACCTCCGCGATATCCACACCCGCGCCCTGCGCGATCCGGCGTTTTCTGCTCGGATTTAAAATGGATGGATTGCTGCGTTCCTTCGGTGTCATGGAGTAGATGATTCCTTCCACACGCGCCATCTGTTTTTCATCGATCGCACTCTCGATCTGTGAGAGCTGCGCGCCGCCGATCCCCGGCATCATGCCGAGCACCTTGGAGATACCGCCCATTTTTTTCATCTGGTTCATGGATTCGAGATAATCATCAAATCCAAACTCAGCTTTTTTGAGCTTCTGCTCCATCTTTTTGGCTTTTTCCTCATCGAGGTCTTCCTGTGCCTTTTCAATGAGCGTTAAGACATCACCCATTCCAAGGATACGGGATGCCATACGATCCGGATAAAACTGCTCGAGATCGGAAAGTTTCTCACCCATACCGACATAAAGGATCGGCTTTCCGGTTACCGCACGGATCGACAATGCCGCTCCGCCTCTGGTATCACCATCCAGTTTGGTCAGGATCACGCCATCGATCCCGATCTTTTCATCGAAAGTGCCCGCGACATTCACGGCGTCCTGACCGGTCATCGCGTCAACGACAAGGATCGTCTCTGTCACCTCGATATTTTCTTTTATCTCAACGAGTTCCGCCATCATCTCTTCATCTACATGAAGCCGTCCGGCAGTATCGATGATCACTACATTAAATCCGCCTTTTGCGGCATGTTCCATCGCGGCTTTCGCGATATCCACGGGACGGTTCTTATCTCCCATGGCAAATACTTCCACGCCCTGCTTCTCGCCATTGATCTTTAACTGATCGATCGCAGCCGGACGGTAGACATCACAGGCAACCAAAAGCGGTTTTCTGCCTTTTTGCTTTAACTTTCCGGCGATCTTCGCTGTCGTGGTCGTCTTACCTGCACCCTGAAGACCTGCCATCATGAGCACGGTGATCTCGTTCGACGGCTTTAACAAAAGCTCTGTCGTCTCAGATCCCATGAGTTTTACCATTTCCTCATTTACGATCTTAATGACCATCTGTCCCGGATTCAGACCGTTCATAACATCCGATCCGATCGCGCGTTCCTGTACCGACTTTGTAAACTGTTTTACCACCTTGAAGTTTACATCCGCCTCAAGAAGCGCCAGCTTGACTTCCTTTAACGCTGCTTTGACATCATCCTCGGTCAGGCGTCCCTTGCTCCGCAGATTGCGGAATACGTTCTGCAGTTTTTCTGATAAACTGTCAAATGCCATATTACAGCTCCTCTAATATCTCATTGGATAAATTCTCTATCTCGTTTAAAATCTGATCTTCCGGCTTTTCATGAAACTGCTTTGCCAGAATATGGATCTTTGATACTTTCTGCTTCGCGGAAAGGAACTTCGCTACCAGATGCAACTTCTCCTCGTAGCCTTCGAGCGTCCGGTTACAGCGTCTCACCATATCATGCACGCCCTGTCTGCTGATCCCCTCGTCCTTTGCGATCTCGCCAAGGGAGAGATCATTAAATACAAAATCTTCATATATCCTGCGCTGATGTTCGTTCAAAAGCTCTCCGTAAAAATCATACAGATAAGCCTGTTCCAGCTTTTCTTCCATATCCGACTCCTTATCTACGAACCTAGTGTATCATACAATAAAAGAAGCAGGGTGTCAAGTGTTTTTTCTTTACACCCTGCTTCTTTTTTGAAAAAGCTGCATTTAATGGAATAAATAAGCCAGTTCCACGATCCCGCCTGCCAGCGAAAGCAGCGAGAACGCCCCTGCCGCCACCTCGATCTTTCCCTCATGCAGAAAGAAATTCGCGGTGGAAAAGGTAAATACAAAGGCAAGCAGGGCGAACGGCAGGAATTTCACAGGCGCGAAAGACACATGACCGATCCACGCGACGAAAACCGCCGCTCCAAAGCCCGCCGCAAAACAAAGAAGGAGAAGGATCACGAAAAAGATCCGGTTTTTAAAAGGCGGTTTCTTTTCACTCCGCATCTCGACTTTGGCAATCTTCTTTTCCGCTTTTTTCGCCAGTTTTGCGTTGCGCGCGTCCTCTTTTTCCAGCTGTTTTCTTCTTTTTTCTTCCAGCTCGCGCCCTTTCATCTCTTCCTCAAACGCGGCTCTCTGCTGTTTTAAATCTTCTTTTTCCTGTTTTTTCCGCTCTTTTTCCCGGAGCTTTTCTTCCCTGCGTTCCTGTCTTGTTACCTTTTCTTCTTTCGGCCGTTCTTCCTCAAAAATGTCTTCGCTTCTTCCAAACATTCGCTGCCCTCCGCCATTTTCTTTCCAAAAAACTTACAGATTTGCCTGAACTACTTTCGGTTTGTAACCGTTTCTCTCCAGTGCACTTATAATCTTGTTCTTGTGATCGGTTCCAAACGATTCCATCGTGATACGGAGTTCTACCTGCGCGGTACGGTTTGTTGTAACGAACTGATTGTGCTCCAGTTTTACTACGTTACCCTGCTCTTTGGCGATCGTATCCGCCACCTTGCAGAGTTCACCCGGCTTATCCGGAAGCAGTACCGATACCGTAAAGATACGGTCGCGGAAAATCAGTCCCTGCTGTACGACCGACGACATCGTGATCACATCCATGTTTCCGCCGCTTAAGATGGAAACCACACGTTTGTCCTTCACATTCAGATGCTTTAACGCGGCAACCGTAAGAAGGCCGGAATTTTCCACGATCATCTTATGATTTTCCACCATATCAAGGAAGGAAACGACTAACTCATGATCTTCTACGGTAATGATATCATCCAGATTTTTCTGAAGATATGGGAAGATCTTTGATCCCGGTGTCTTTACCGCGGTTCCGTCCGCGATCGTGTTGACGTTCGGAAGCGTCGTCACTTTTCCGGAAGCCAGGGACGCCTTCATACATGCAGCGCCCGCCGGCTCCACGCCGATGACTTTTACCTTCGGATTTAAGAGCTTGGCAAGTGTGGACACACCGGTCGCAAGTCCGCCGCCGCCGATCGGAACGAGGATATATTCCACAAGCGGAAGTTCTTTAAAGATTTCCATCGCGATCGTTCCCTGTCCGGTCGCAACTGCCGGATCATCGAACGGATGCACGAACGTATAGCCCTTTTCCTCGGCAAGCTTTAACGCATACTCACAGGCTTCATCATAAACATCCCCGTGAAGGATCACCTCTGCGCCATATCCTTTGGTGCGGTTTACCTTGATAAGCGGTGTCGTCGTCGGCATAACGATCACTGCCTTGACACCATAACATTTTGCCGCGTAGGCAACGCCCTGCGCATGGTTTCCGGCAGATGCCGTGATCAGCCCCTTCTTTCTTTCCTCATCGGAAAGTGTGCTGATCTTATAATAAGCGCCGCGCACTTTGTACGCGCCGGTATACTGTAGATTTTCCGGTTTTAAATAAACCTTGTTTCCACTCTGTCCGCTCAGATACTCACTGTATACAAGCTTTGTCTCCAACGTTACTTCTTTTACTTTCTCACTTGCTTCCTCAAACTTATCCAATGTCAACATCTTAATCATTTTCTCCTTCCTCGTGTTCCTGTGCTCCCTCACCACGGTCGAACAGCGCGTTCACAAATTCTTCCGGGTCAAACTTCTGCAGATCATCGATTGTTTCACCGACACCGATGTATTTCACCGGGATCTGTAATTCGGACTGGATCGCCACTGCGATTCCGCCCTTTGCCGTTCCGTCCATTTTGGTCAGGATGATTCCGGTCAGATCCGTCACTTCCGCGAACTGTTTTGCCTGTGCGAGCGCGTTCTGTCCGGTTGTGGCATCCAACACTACCAGTGTCTCACGGTATGCGTCCGGATATTCTTTTTCCAGGATCCGGTTGATCTTTCGCAGTTCTTCCATCAGGTTCTTCTTGTTGTGCAGTCTTCCTGCCGTATCGCAGAGAAGGACATCCGCGTTTCTTGCTTTTGCCGCCGCAACCGCGTCATAAATGACTGCCGCCGGGTCGCTTCCCTCCTGGCCGCCGATCATGTCCACGCCGGCACGGTTCGCCCATTCTTTTAACTGTTCTCCTGCCGCCGCGCGGAATGTATCTGCCGCCGCAAGTACCACTTTCTTTCCCTGCGCCTTTAATTTTCCCGCAAGCTTTCCTACAGATGTTGTTTTTCCCACACCGTTGACACCAACGATCAGTACCACCGACTTTTCTTCCTCAAACCGGTACGCGGTCTCTCCCACCTGCATCTGTTCTTTGATGCTTTCGATCAGAAGTTCCTTGCACTCATCCGGCTTCTTGATGTGGTTTTCCTTCACCTTCTGCTTTAAGGATTCCAAAATATTTTCTGTCGCGGAGACTCCGATATCTCCCATGATGAGGATTTCCTCGATCTCTTCGTAAAAATCCTCATCGATCTGAGAAAAGCCGCCAAACACCGCGTCTATCCCGGATACGATATTATCTCTTGTCTTGGTCAGTCCCGATACGAGACGACTGAAAAAACCTTTTTTCTCTCCCATCTTCTGCCCTTCTTTCTTTTTTGCTACTGTTCCAGATCATTTTCGATCAGATTTACCGATACCAGCGTGGAAACGCCCTTTTCCTGCATGGTGATACCATACAGACGATCTGCCGCATTCATGGTTCCTCTTCGGTGCGTGATCACGATAAACTGTGTATTTTTCGTCAATTTATGCAGATACTGCGCAAAACGGTCTACGTTTGAATCGTCGAGCGCCGCCTCGATCTCGTCCAAGAGACAGAACGGAGACGGTTTCAGATTCTGGATCGCAAACAAAAGCGCGATCGCCGTCAGCGACTTCTCGCCACCGGAGAGCTGCATCATGTTCTGGAGCTTCTTTCCCGGCGGCTGCGCGATGATACGGATGCCGCATTCCAGGATGTCCTCATCCTCCACCAGTTCCAGGGTTCCCTTTCCGCCACCGAAAAGGTCCTTAAACGCCTTGTCAAATTCATGCTGGATCTCTGCGAATTTTTCTGTGAACTGCTTACGCATTCCGCTGTCCAGATCCTCGATCACGCCGATCAACGTCTTCTCGGCTTCGATCAGGTCATCATGCTGGTTTTTCAAAAACTCGTAACGCTCGGAGAGTTCCTTGTAATCCTCAATCGCATTGACATTGACATCCCCGAGTTTGCGGATCTCCTCTTTTAACGATGCGATCATCTTTTTTAACTGCGGAAGATCCCCATACTCCTCCCTGCGCAGTTCTTCTGCCGCATGAAGTGTCAGTTCGTATTCTTCCCACATATAATTGTTCTGGTATTCCTGTGCTTCCTCGAGTTTTTCCCTCTGGGCATTCAAACGGAAAATCTCCTTGTCAAGTTCTCCGACACGTTTGGTGATATCCTCGCGTTTCTGAAAGAATCCCTTATATTCCGCAGACATCTCTTCTTTTTTTGCCTGGTCTTCTTTTAACTGCTTCTCCAGATCCGCATGGCTGCCATCCGAGGCAAGGATCGTCTTTTCGATCTCCTCGATGTCGTGTTTTTTCTTCTGGACATCACCTTTTGCCTCTTTTGCCTGATTTTTCAGGGCATCCGCTTCTTCTTTCAGATGCGCGATCTCCCGGTCGATACGTCCGGTATTTTCCAGGATAAATTCTTCCTTCTGTAAAAATCCTGCCTCTTCCATCTGGATCTTCGCCGCTTTTTCCTTCGCGGCATCTTCCGCTTTGGTCTGTTCCTCTAACACGCTCTGAAGCCGGTTGTTTTCCTCTCCGATCTCCTTTTCGCGTTTTGCCATGACTTCGATCTCGTCTGTGATCTTTTCCTTGTTTTCCGCAATCTCCGCGATCTGCGCCTCGATCTCTTTGCTCTCGCGTCTCAGACCTGCATAGACATTTTCGCTCTCTTCCTGTCTGTCCTTTGCGCGTTTTAAATTCATTTCCGCGGTGTTCTGTGCAAGATACTGCTCCTGCAGTTTTACTTTCGCAGACTCGATATCCTCAGCAAGAAGCGCCTGCGCGGTCTTTATCTCTTCCGACCTTGCCCTGCAACTTTTGATCTGTGCCACCAGCTCTTTCATGCTCTGTTCAAGCGTGTCGATCTCCCGCTTTCTTCCAAGCAGATTGCTGTTATTTTTAAACGCTCCACCTGCCAGCGAACCGCCCGGGCTTAGATATTCCCCTTCCAGCGTGACGATATGTAACGAATACTGGCTTTTTTTCGCCAGTGCCAGTGCATGGTCGATCGTGTCTGCCACAAGCACCCTGCCAAGCAGATAGGAAAGCACGCCCGCATATTTTTCCTGCGTCTGCACCAGTGTATTCGCGAATCCGAGGATTCCTTCCTCCGCCAGATACTTCTCGTTTTTGGAATTATCTTTTCCGCGGACACTGGTCAGCGGCAGAAATGTCGCGCGTCCCAGACGGTTTTTCTTTAAATAACCGATCATCCGCTTCGCGGTCGTCTCATCCTCCGTCACGATATTCTGGATATTTCCGCCAAGCGCTGTCTCAATCGCGGTCTCATACTTTTTATCCACTTTAATGAGATCCGCCACAACGCCAAGAAGTCCGGCTTCGTTCTCTTTTTGTTCCATCACTTTGCGGATACTGTTTCCGTATCCCTCGTAACGCTCCGCGATGTTCTTTAACGATTCCAGCTTCGACTGCTCCTTGTGGTAGGAAAGTCTCGCCGTATCCAGCGTCTCGTTTACTTCCCGCTGTTTTTTCTTCCATTCCGCAGCTTTCTGCTCCATCTCCTGCATGGAAGAATTTAAGTCTGAGATCACCTCACAGGTCTTTTTATATTCTTCCTCATACTGCCCGAGGACATTCTTTAAATCATTTTCCTCGCTCTTCCGCTCCAAAAGCCGCTTGGTGAGTTCCGCCTTACGGATGTTGATCTGCTCTAACATCGTATCGTAACGCTGTTGTCCCGCTTTGATCGATGCCTTGTTATTTAAAAGGGCAATGATCTCGCTCTTGCCCGCTTCCATGCGTGCGCTGCACTGCGCGATCTCATCCCGGATCTTTTTTAAATCCTCTTCCGCCTGCCGCCGCTTCGCGCCGGTCTCTTCAAGCCCCGCAGCCAGTTCTTTTTTCCGCTCCTCGTAAGTTGCGCGCTCCGCCTGCTTTGCTTCCTTCTCCCGCTCGATCGCGTCCAGACGGCTCTTTAAATGCTCATCGGTAAGTTCCGCCGTGTGGATCTGTTCACGCAGGACATTGATCTGCCCTTCCAGCTTTCCTTTCATAACGCTGGTGTTACTCAGCTGATCCTTGGTCTGGTCGATCTTTTCATCAAGCGCTTCCATCTCGCGTTCCAGCTTCTCATACTCGGATTTAATGCCCTCGTAGGATTCATTCGCCTCTTTTAACTCGTCATCCGCGATCCGGTACTTGCCGGCCACTTCTTTTTGCTGTTCCTCGATCCTCTTTGTTTCCAGAAGAAACATATTGACATCGTAAGTTTTCAGTTCTTCTTTTTTCTGAAGATAGATCTTCGCGGTTTTCGCCTGTTTTTCCAGCGGAATAACCTGGCGCTCAAGTTCCGACAAAATGTCATTGACACGGACAAGGTTCTCCCGCTCGTCCGCCAGCTTTTTCTGCGCCGCAGCCTTTCTGCGCTTAAATTTTACGATTCCTGCCGCTTCGTCAAAAAGTTCTCTCCGTTCCTCCGGCTTACCGTTTAGGATCTTTTCGATCTGACCCTGTCCGATGATGGAATATCCCTCTTTACCGATACCGGTGTCATAAAACAGTTCGTTGACATCCTTAAGACGGCACGGATTTCCATTCAAAAGATACTCGCTCTCGCCGGAACGGTACACGCGACGTGCTACCGTGACCTCCGCGAAATCCACTGCCAGCTTGTGATCCGAATTGTCCAGTGTGATCGCGACATACGCATAGCTTAACGGTTTCCTGTTCTCGGTTCCCGCAAATATGATATCCTGCATGCTGGCACCACGAAGCTGTTTTGCGCTCTGCTCACCGAGCACCCAGCGCACGGCATCCGCGACATTACTCTTTCCACTGCCGTTTGGCCCCACAATGCCGGTAATCCCGTTATGAAAATCAAAAACGATCTTATTGGCAAAGGATTTAAAGCCGTGTACCTCAATACTCTTTAAATACATATTCTCTCCCGTTTCCTGTCTGTTACTTTTTCAGTTTCAGCAATGCCTGATAAGCCGCTTCCTGTTCCGCCGCTTTCTTTGTGTGTCCCTCGCCCTTTCCGATCAGCATTTCTCCGATCCAGGCCTCGACCATAAAGTGTTTGTCATGATCCGGTCCTTCTTCCCCGACAAGGCGGTAACACAGTTCCTCCTTGTAGGATGCCTGCACTACCTCCTGAAGGATAGTCTTGCTATCATAAAAGAGCTGCTTATGTTCAATATCCGTCAGAATAAATTTTAAGATAAACTCTTTTGCACTAGCAAAACCACCGTCTAAATAAATGGCACCGATAACCGCTTCAAGCGCGTCCGAAAGAATGGACTTGCGTTTTCTTCCGCCCGTCATATCTTCTCCCTTGCCAAGCAGGAGATAATCGCCAAGATTCAGCTGTCTGGTACAAAACGCCAGTGTCGGCTCACAGACCAGGCTCGCGCGCATCTTCGTCAGATCGCCTTCCGGCAGTTTCGGGTAATTTAAGTATAAAAACTCACTTGACACGATCTCAAGCACCGCATCTCCCAGAAATTCGAGACGTTCATTGTCCGATCCCTTTTTCATATGTTTTTCATTGGCATAGGAACTGTGTGTCAATGCCTGTGAAAGCAGTCCCGGTGTTTGAAACTGATATCCGATCACCTCTTGAAACTCTAATTGTTTTCTCATCTTCTTCTCCTCACCGCAGTAATTTCTCTTCTATTATGAAACGAAAGATAAAGCCCTTCTAAAAGGGCTTTATCTTTCGTCTCTCTGATCCGCCAAAAGAATCCAGCGCGATTAGTTGTTTAACGCATTTTTGATCTGCTCTACCGCATCTGAAACGGTAACGATCTTTTCTGCTTCTTCATTTTCGATCTCGATATCGAATTCTTCCTCTATTCCCATAATGATCTGGAACACATCCAGGGAGTCTGCTCCCAGATCATCCACAAATGTTGTGTCCATTGTGATCTCATCTTCATCCACATTTAATACTTCCGCAATAATTTTTTTTAACTTTTCGAATTCCATACGTCATTTCCTTTCTATGCTTCTGTCTTTTCCTCAGAAACTATAATATTTTTTTTGATCTTTCCATTGATATCTTCATTCTTAAATGTGACACACTGAATGATGGAGTTGGTTACCTCCATTGCCTTTGCACTGCCGTGTGTCTTTACGACCAGTCCGTTCAGGCCAAGCAGTGGTGCTCCGCCGTATTTGGAAGCGTCAAACTCTTTTAACGTCTTTTTCAATGCCGGAAGCGCCATTGCCGCTCCGATCTTGCTTGTCACACTGCTCATCATGCCCTGTTTTACGAGGCTGATCAGTGTAGAGCTGAGCCCCTCATACAGCTTTAAGATGACATTTCCCACAAACGCTTCACAGACAATTACATCCGCTCCGCCATGCGGGATCTCTCTGGCTTCGATCGAGCCAACGAAATTGATATCGGTACACGCCTTGAGTAACGGAAATGTTTCTTTGACTAACGCATTTCCCTTATCTTCCTCTGCCCCGATATTTACGATCGCCACTCTCGGATTCTTGATCCCAACTACATGTTCCATGTAGATCGAACCCATCTTCGCGAACTGCACCAGATGGGAAGGACGCGCATCCACATTGGCTCCGCAGTCGATGAGGAGTGAAACGCCGCTCTCGGTCGGGATGATCGGCGCAAGCGGCGGCCGCTCGATCCCACGGATCCTTCCGACAATAACCTGTCCGCCGACTAAGATTGCTCCGGAACTTCCTGCTGAGACAAACGCGTCTGCCTCTTTGTTTTTTACCATATTCATTCCCACTACGATCGAGGAATTTTTCTTTTTACGGATCGCATTGACCGGAGGCTCGGCAGTTTCGATAACCTCTTCCGCATGTACGATTCCGATCTTGTCTTCCGGATACTGATACTTTCCTATCTCTTCCCTAATGACATCTTCCTGTCCTACCAGGATCACTTTTATGTCGTCCCGCATATTGACTGCGTCGATCGCACCTTTCACCATCTCGCCCGGCGCATGATCTCCGCCCATCGCGTCTAATACTACTGTCGTGATCTCCTGCATGTTCTCCCTCCTTACGGACTGCTGTCACATATCTATATCAAAATATACTATATCTTATTCTATAAATCAACCAAAAATAAATCTAGTATTCACGGTTGCGTTCATCCTCAGACTCACGGTCTTCCTCGGACATGTACTTTCTGAAAATGCCTTCCATGATATAACTCTTGATCCACATGTAAAGTCCCGGAAGCAGAACGATCAGAAATCCGAATAAGTAGAGTAAAACCGCGCATCCTACAAACATTGCAAATACCAGAAGTGTCTTAGGCAGATGCGCAAACGCCAACAGCAGCGCGTTTTTCATGATCGCCTTTGTTGTATTCGCGAAACGTCCGATATATGGGAAAACATAAACCGCCCACATGATCACGAACGCGAGTACGATCGTAAAAAAGATATAGATCTTGCCAATGCCATATCCCGCAGCCGCAAATTTCCACATTACATAGGTATCAAAGCACATTAACAATGTCAGTCCGAGTGTCACCAGCCAGACGATCGTAGACTGTTTGAAATTGGCGCGGAACGCCCCCCAGAAATCTTTCCAGACATAACCGCGGTTATGTTTTAAGACCTTGTTTGCCGTGTAATACAGCGCCGTATTTGCCGCGCCGATCGTAATGATCGGAATGCAGGCAAGCAGCCAGACGATGCTCAGGTAACATACATTGAAAAACTTATCCAGTCCCTGCATCAGTTTGTTGTCATAATTAAAAATATCACTCATATAAAATCACCTTTTCCATTATATTCTGAAAGTAAAAAAGGAGTGTTTTTTCAAACACTCCTGATCTCCCCACTGATTAGTCCTGAGGGATAATTTCTTTCTTGTTATAAGAACCACAGTTCTTGCAAACTCTATGAGGCATCATTAAAGCGCCGCATTTGCTGCATTTTACTAAATTTGGAGCAGTCATCTTCCAGTTTGCTCTTCTTTTATCTCTTCTTCCTTTGGAAGATTTGTTCTTTGGACAAATTGACATCTGGTTACACCTCCTTAAATTTGTTAAAGATATCCTGGATAGCGGCCATTCTTGGATCCAGCTCTGTTTTCTGGCAATCACAGGTCTGCAGATTCAAATTCACACCGCATTTCCTACAAATTCCTTTGCAATCTTCTTTGCACAGAACCTTCGTCGGCCAGTTAACCATAATCTCACCATAGATAAGTCTATCTACATCCAGATCAAATCCATCCACATAATCGTCTTCCTCGCCGTCCTCCTCCGAAACAGGCTCGCCGCCGATCGGAAGCTTTCTGGATACTGAAATGTGAAAATCCGTATCCACCGGTGTCAGGCAACGGTCACATGGTATTTCAAGCGTCACATCCAACTCAGTCTCGATAAGCAGATGCTTATTTTCCTCATTCGTAAGCTGTAACGTGAATGGCGTTTTCTTGATGATCGGGAAATTACCTAATTTTGAATCAAAAGAGGTAAGATCGATTTCCACTTCTTTTGTAACACTTTTGTTTTCATTCGAAACAATGTCTGTTATATCTACTTTCATGATACTCTCCTAATCACACTCAAACAATTATACATACTTGACCAAGGTTTGTCAACAAAATTTTTATTTTACCAGCGCAACGGTCTCGCGGCAGATCGCAAGCTCTTCGTTTGTCGCGATCACCATGACTTTTACCTTGGAATCCGGAGTAGAAATGGTCATGTAGTCCTCTTCTTTCCAGTTCTCGGTCTCGTCGATCGTAACACCGAGATATCCGAAGTATTCGCAGATCTGGGTACGGAGCGCGGAAGCATGCTCACCGATTCCTGCGGTAAACGCGATAACATCCACACCGTTCATGGCAGCTGCGTAAGCACCTACATATTTGGCAACACGGTAAGCGAAGGCGTCCATGGCAACCTTTGCCTTTTCATTTCCGTTTCCTGCTGCTTCTCTGATATCACGGAAATCACTGCCGAGTCCGTCAGACATTCCGAGAAGACCGGACTTCTTATTTAAGATGTTTAACACACCTGTGATATCGATATTGTCTTTCTTTGCGATGAACTCTAGTACGGACGGATCCACGTCACCACTTCTGGTTCCCATGATCAGACCTTCAAGCGGGGTAAGACCCATGGAAGTATCCACAGATTTTCCTTTGTCTACCGCACATACACTCGCACCGTTTCCGAGGTGGCATACGATCGTCTTTAAGGAATCATACGGTTTTCCGAGGAGTTCTGCCACTTTCTGGGAAACGAAGCTGTGGCTGGTTCCGTGGAAGCCGTATTTACGAACTTTGTATTTGTCATAGTATTCATACGGGATACCGTACATATAAGCCTTCTCCGGCATGGTCTGATGGAAAGCGGTATCGAATACGCCAACCATCGGTGTGTTCGGCATCAGTTCCTGGCACGCGCGGATACCGATCAGGTTTGCCGGGTTGTGAAGCGGTGCAAGATCATTACACTCTTCTACGACTTTTAAGACTTCTTCATTTAAGATCGTGGAGGAAGCGAATTTCTCTCCGCCGTGTACGACTCTGTGTCCGACTGCACCGATCTCGGAAAGGCTCTTTAACGCACCTGTCTTCGGATTTACCAGCGCGTCCAGAACAAGCTGGATCGCCTGTTTATGGGTCGGCATATCCACTTCTCTTTCTTCCTTGGCTCCGCCTGCCGGTTTGTAGGTCAGTCTGCCATCGATCCCGATTCTCTCGCAAAGGCCTTTTGCAAGTACTGCTTCTGTATCAGAATTGATCACCTGATATTTTAAAGAAGAACTTCCGCAGTTGATTACTAAAACGTTCATATATCATATCTCCTTTTTCATTTTAACGTACTATAATCCCATTTTTCATGGGACTGTATGTATTTTACATTATAAAACAATCTAAATTTGTATACAAGGCTAAATTGGAAATTTGAACCCAAAATCTTTTTATGGTAGGATAAAAATCAGAATATGGTACATACCAACTTTATCCGAACGAAAGGAACCCGCACACAATATGAAAGTAACCGGAATCATCGCAGAATACAATCCGTTTCACAACGGTCATCTCTATCAGTTAAAAACCGCGAAAGAAACGTGGGACACCGACTTTATCATCGTCGTTTTAAGCGGCGATTTTATGCAGCGCGGCATCCCCGGCATCTTAGACAAATGGGAACGCACAAAAATGGCGCTTGGCTGTGGTGCCGACCTCGTCTTAGAGCTCCCGGTATTATCCGCATGCGCAAGTGCCGAGCCTTTTGCCGCCGGCGGGGTCACGCTCCTCGAAAAGACCGGTGTCGTCACCGATCTCTGCTTTGGCGCGGAAAGTGATGATCTTCCGGCTTTTTATAAGCTTGCGGATTTTTTAAACCGGGAACCCGCCGCGTATCAGGACGCGCTGCGCGCACAGCTCCGGCTCGGGAAAAGTTTTCCGGCTGCCCGAAATGCCGCCCTCTCCCTGTGCTGTGGAGAAAATCCGGCAGACGACGCGCTCCTTTCTTCCCCCAATAATATTTTAGGACTTTCCTATGTCCAGCGCCTGCTCTCGCTTGGCTCAGACATAACGCCACGCCCGCTAAAACGCCGGGGAAGCGGTTACCACGACACCGCACTTTCCGGTCCTCTTGCCTCCGCAACCGCGATCCGCGAATTTTTATGTAAACCAGATAGCAACGCGCTCTCCGGCATACAGGATCAGATTCCGCCCGCTGTATTTTCTATTTTAGAAGTTGCTCAAAAAGACGGGGATTTTCTGTTTTCCGATGATCTTTCCGCCATGCTGCACTATAAGCTGCTCTGCGAGTGCGCGTCCGGCTTTACCTCCTATCTGGATGTCACGCCGGATCTCTCCAACAAGATCCGAAAGAACCTTTCTGATTTCACCTGCTGGTCCGATTTTGTGCTGCAGTTAAAATCAAAGGAGCTGACCCACACACGCATCAGCCGCGCACTGCTCCACATTCTTTTAAACCTGACAGAGGAAGATTTTGCACTTGCAGGGGTATTTTCCTTCGCGCCTTACCTGCGGCTGCTCGGCTTTCGAAAAAGTGCCGCACCGCTTCTCTCGGCGATCAAGAAAAACGCGGACATCCCGCTCATCGCCAAGCTTGCGGATGCAAAAAGCTATCTCTCAGACGATGCCTGTGCGCTTCTTTCCAAAGACATTTTTGCCGCGGATGTCTATCGGCTCGCGCTGACTGCCAAGACCGGGAAACATCTGCCGAATGAATTTTCCCACAGTCCGATCGTATTTTAATTTTCGCCGGACTGTGCTACAATATTTTCTGTTGTAAAAAATAGATCAAAAAATCACGTCACCTGAAAGATTGGAGTTTTTTATGAACAACAGCATGCATTATAATTTTCACACACACACGTTCCGCTGTCATCATGCAACGGGAACCGACCGGGAATATGTAGAATGCGCGATTAAAGCCGGCATCAAAACACTCGGCTTTTCCGACCATGTGCCATACCCGTATCTGCACGGCTATCCGTCCACGGTCCGCATGGATATGGATGATACTTCTGACTATGTCACCGGGATCCGCGCACTCGCTGCGGAATACAAAGACGATATTCAGATCTTTGTCGGTTTTGAGGCGGAATATTTAAGGGATTACTGGGCAGATCTGCGTGATCTTCTCCTTCCTTATGATATCGACTACCTGATCCTCGGCCAGCACTTTCTGCACAGCGAACTGGACGGCAGCTACAGCGGCGCGCCGGATGCAGACGAGGCAAAATTAAAAGAATACGTCGATCTCGTGATCGAAGCCTTGAATACCGGAAATTTCACCTATCTCGCGCACCCGGATCTCATCAACTTTACCGGTTCCGATGAGATCTACAATAAGCATATGACCCGCCTGTGTCTGGAAGCCAAACGGCTCTCCATTCCGCTTGAGATCAATTTCTGTGGATACTTAAACCAGAGACATTACCCGTCCAAGCGTTTCTTTTCGCTTGCAGCCTCTCTCGGAAATGATTTTGTATTCGGCAGGGACGCGCACACACCGGACGCTTTTTTGGATGAGGCGACTTATAACGGCTGCTCTGCACTTGCAGAAGAGTGCGGCATCTCACTGCTGCCGGAAGTCACTCTGCAGAAACCGTTTTTAAATGATCGCTGAATCTCTCTGGTTCCATCACAGCGTGACATCAAAAAAAGACTGACAGGATCTGTTTCGGGGAAATCCCCGGTCTGATCTCTGCCAGCCTTTTTTCTTTTAATTTATAACCGGTCACACGAGTAACCGTATCGTTTCCGCTTAGTGATGGAACAGACGGATTCCGGTGAATGCCATTGCCATGCCGTATTTGTTGCAGGTAGCGATTACATTGTCATCACGGATCGATCCGCCCGGCTCTGCCACATAAGTCACACCGCTTCTGTGCGCACGCTCAATGTTGTCACCAAACGGGAAGAACGCATCGGAACCAAGCGCAACGTTGGTATTTTTGTCCAGCCATGCACGCTTTTCTTCTGCGGTAAACACTTCCGGTTTTGTCTTAAAGATATTTTCCCATGCGCCATCCGCCAATACATCCATATAATCCTCACCGATGTATAAATCGATCGCGTTGTCTCTGTCCGCACGTTTGATCTTGTCTAAGAACGGAAGATTTAAGACCTTCGGGCACTGACGCAGCCACCAGTTGTCTGCCTTCTGACCGGCAAGACGGGTACAGTGGATTCTGGACTGCTGTCCCGCACCGATACCGATCGCCTGTCCGTCTTTGACGTAGCATACGGAATTGGACTGTGTATATTTTAAAGTGATCATGGAAATTGCAAGGTCGCGCTTTGCGGACTCCGGGATTTCCTTATTGTCAGTCACGATATTATCAAAGAAATGCTCATCAATGTTCAACTCATTTCTTCCCTGTTCAAAGGTAATACCAAAGACCTGTTTTCTCTCGATCGGATTCGGAACATAGTTCGGATCGATCTCGATAACGTTGTAGTTTCCTTTTTTCTTTTCTTTTAAGATCGCCAGTGCTTCCGGCTCAAATCCCGGTGCGATCACACCATCGGAAACCTCACGCTTGATGATCTTGGCAGTTGCGACATCACAGACATCGGAAAGCGCAATAAAGTCACCGAAAGAAGACATACGGTCTGCGCCTCTCGCTCTTGCGTAAGCATTGGCAAGCGGAGTAAACTCGATGTCCATATCATCCACCCAGTAGATCTTGCGTTCCACATCGGAAAGCGGCATGCCGACTGCTGCTCCCGCCGGAGAAACATGTTTGAAAGAAGTTGCCGCCGGAAGTCCGGTCGCTTTCTTTAATTCACTTACCAGCTGCCAGCCGTTGAATGCATCCAGGAAATTGATGTAGCCCGGTCTTCCGCTTAAAACTTTGATCGGGAGTTCTCCCTCTTCCATGTAGATTTTAGACGGTTTCTGATTCGGGTTACAGCCATATTTTAATTCTAATTCTTTCATGATTATCCTCGCTTCTCTCTTGATCCTCGTTTATTTGTTCTTATTTATAATGCGTGTCTCATAGTTTCCTGTTGCGATATCGATATAACGGACAAACAGGGATACTTTATTGTCCGCATTCAGGTTCTCCCATACGAGATCTGTAAACGCGTCGATGTCTCCGGAAATACCAACCAGAGTCGGTTCTCCCTCAAAGCTCGGAAGCGGATTGCCGTCACCCATGTAGGTATGGATGAAATGTCCTTCGCCCGCAACCGGATTCTCATAAGCGAATGTGTAACGGTTGCATGCATCCGGATTGCCGTTGTTACTCTTTAAGATGGACATTGCGTAGTTGTAATTTCCATCTTCCACATGCATGATACCGGAAATACGCGGTGTGTAATTCGGAGCGTCCGGCTCAAACTCTCTTGTGCGCAGCGCCTGCTCAAAGGTCTGCTGCTTGTCCATCAGTTCATAGATCGTATCGGTCTGATCGCCGTTTGTTACGATCGTCTTGTTGCCAAGCACACGCACCGGCGCATATATGATAAGACTCGGATCAGTCAGTTTTGACGGATCAAATGCCTGAGTACGGATTCCCTGTCCGTCCTCCACAAAAACACGGTTGCGGCTGTTCTCGCTTCTTCCCATGATAAAATATGCCGTCACCGCATATTTTCCATCTGCTGATTTTCCAATCACGATTCCTCTACCCGGGTAAGAATTACCACTCAACTCTTTTTCCAATGACATTTTTTCCATGTCAGAACCTCCTTATCCTGTTTGCCTGTTTGTTTTCTAACTCTGCCGGACTTTTTATCGCCCGCTTTTTTATTCTAACATTGCAAATCGGATTTTACAACGCTTTCCGGTTATTAGTGGCATGAAATTATTTACTTAATTTTATTAGTAATGCTTATATATCCTTCCTGCTCCAGCCACGAGAGAAAACTCTCACAGCCCTCGCAGATGTCCGTATATGTCACACCGAAATCTCCGGTGTACCAGGGATCCGCGATGTTTCTCGGATCCTTGGAGTAATCCAGCAGACGCTTTATCTTGTGCTCCGTGTCCTCACCCGTGATCCGCACGGTATTTCGGATGTTCGTGGTCTCCGCGCACAAAATATAGTCGTAGTACCCGTAATCCTCCCGCGTGACCTGGCGGGCGCGTTTCCCGGAGAAATTGGTATACGCCGTGTTTCCAATCTTATGTTTTCTCAGTTCTGCCTGCGCCGGCGGATAGATCGGGTTACCCCTTCCGTTCCAGATCTCTTCCGTACTGGTCGCTGCGGAGGCGATCTCGAACTGATCTTGGATGCCGCGCTTTTCTACCATGTCTTTTAGGATGAACTCGGACATGGGGGAGCGGCAGATGTTGCCGTGGCACACAAATAATATTTTTATCATATAGTTAAATCCCCCTAGTTTCCTGTATTTTCAAAGCTCACAGCCTTTTTCTTTGTTCTTGATTTTTGACATTTCTTCTTAAATCTCCACGTATTTTCTTAAGTTTTTTTCTGCAAAAATGGTAAAAATGATGGTAAATTATTCTGTTTTACCATTTGCCATTTTTACCGCCTGTACAGCCTATTCACCTACTACACGTTGTAACTCGTTTTGTGCGTCCTCAAATCCTACATGGGTGTAAGTATTTAGCGTTACGCTTATGTCAGAATGTCCCATGATGTATTGTAATGTTTTCGGGTTCATTCCACTTTTTGCCATGTTGGAACAAAAGGTATGTCGGCATACATGAGGGGTAATTTTCGGCATTTGTACCTTATAAATGCTATTATACTTCTCTAGGATATGTTGCATATACTTTTCCCAATGTAGCGCAACCATAGGCATATCATTTTTATCTAAAAACAAAAAACCTGTATAGCCATCTATTATCGGTTCTACTTTGGGTGCTACACGATTATCTATAATCTTGTGAAAACATTGTTCCACTTCGTCCGTCATTGGTACATACCGCACACCGTTTTCCGTTTTTGGCGCTTCTATGATATACTGCATTTTACTTGTACGTTGTAGCTGATGATTTACTCTGATACGTTTTTTCTTAAATTCAATATCAGCAAGTGTCAATCCGCAAAATTCAGAAATACGCAAGCCTGTATTGAATAAAATATAAATACCCTCGTAATACTTGCAAAAATGTCTGTCCTCTTGAACAAATTTCAAATATTGCCTTTGTTGTTTCCTTGTTATGGCTTCTCTGGTAACGCTATCGTTTACAATAACAGTCGCAAGTTCAAATTGAAACGGATTTTTGCGGATTAAATCATCATTCTCTGCCATTTGAAAAGCTGGTCTTAATACACCTCTGATAGAGTGAATGGAACTGTAACCTTTGCCATCTATTTGCTGTAACTTGATAAGCCAAGCCTTTGCATCAGATAACTTCACTTTATCAATTCGCTTGTTTCCAAAAGGGTCTTTTTTCAGAATATTTATTACAGTTTTGTACCCTGCTTCTGTATTATGCCTTACGCCGGTTTTTAGGGAAACATATTTTTCTACCAATGACAGCACCGTAAAACCTCCACCCTCTGGTACAATCTGATTAAATATATCCTGCTCAATCTGCTTTTCTTTTTCCCTCAAAGACAAGTCTTTCCGCTTTCCTTTGAGATATGGGTCGTTATGGTCTAACCGCCAACTATAAACATCTTTTGTATTACCGTCTGTATCTTGATAGGTAAAACGATACCTACCGTCAGCCCTTTGGGTCTCTCCATTGTGTAAAATTCTGTTTCTTTTATCTCGTCTTTTTTCACTCATGGTATGTCTCTCTCCTTTCAAAAAGAGACCCAAACTCGTGATAATATACTAACACAAATTTAAGTCTCTTTCCATACCAAACCACTATTTATACTACTGTCGCATTGTCTAAAAATTCCTCAAATTTCTGTCTCTTAATCAATATGCGGTTTCCATTCATAATAATAAAATCTGCTTCGGGGTGTTCCTCTGCAATGATACGCAATTTATTTTCCCCTATATGGTAGTAGTCCGCAGCTTCTGTTATTGTCAACGCATATCTTCTCCATACAGGAATTGTACCCTTTTGTATCTCCTTTTTTTCCATGCCAATCTCCTATATCATTTTTCATATTTACTGATTTCCCAATAGTGGGATTTTAGGAACTGTACCATAGTAAGTGTGCCATTATCACACAATACACGAAACCAGTCTTGACGGTTTTCTTTTGCAAACAAAAGCAACCTCGCATAGCTTACTACGTCATTCTGTATGCAAAATTCTATCATTTCGCCAATAGCACTATACTTATCCGTTGCTAGATTTATCATTGTGTAGTAATCCGCACCCGAACAAGAAATAACATCTGCAATATCATATTGTGCCTTTTGGGGATTATCCAAATGGCACAAGTAACGTGCATATGCCCTTGCACACTTTATCGGTTCGATTCCTACACCACCAATGGCTGAAAACACTTCCTGCGCCTGTTCACGGGTCTTCACGCCATCGAATAGTAGCATCACGTGGTAATGCTCCTTTTTTAGCGTTCCGTCATTATTGACATCTCTATTGTGTAATGGAGAAACCAACGCAGGAACACATTGTTCCTGTAATAACATTATCCAGTCAGCAGGGGCAGAATCGGAATAAACCACCGTAGCATAGTTTCTTGTTCTCCTTTTCTCCATATCTTTTTCTATGAACATTGAACAATGTTCCCTATGGGGTGTCGTAGTGCCCCATAGGGGCAGTGGCGGTCGCTCCGCTCGTTTCTCCGAAACGCACCGCCACACATAACATTATTCCCTAATGTTCAATGCTCCTTTCTCAATATAAGGTGAGAGAAATTCACGGGGTTTTGTATCTACTCCTTGCCGGAAAATAAGTCCAGAACCAATTTCACGCCTAAGATTTTTCACATCTGCAAAGTCAGAACCGAAAGCCATTTTGTAAGCGGTATCACTCATTTGTCCCATGCAGATACGGCAACCAAGATTATCACGTATTGCTCCTTCTATAAATGAGGTGTCGGGTCTTTGGAGAATTAGTCCTGCATAAACACGCTTGCTTCTACCTGTTACCACAATAGCACTTAATCTCTTTGCCATTTCCTCATAATTCTTCTTTTCCGCAATTTTAGAAAAAGCAATCAATTCATCAAAAAACAGGAAAACAGGATTAAATTCTGCTTCTTGAATACCTATATTTTGCAAATCACGCTCCCGCAACCTTACTTCTTCCTCCGTTTCTCTCACAACCCTTGCAATCTCATTTTCTTTTGTAACATATATTACAGAGGGATAATTTTTTATAAATAGACGCATATCATCATCATTTTTTGGGTCACAGTAAATAACCCGCCCTCCTTGTTCGATGAGGCACAAAATGATATATTGCGCCAATTTTGTTTTCCCACTACCTGTATTACCTATCAATAAAAGGTGTGGACACTTTTTCCAGTTCCATACAATGTCACTTGAAAAGGCAATTTCAGTTTCGCCTGCTGATGGTATATCTTGATTCGACTTGATTTTCACCTGCTTCTGCTCATTCAGTTCAAAGCAGTATGTAAGATAGCCCCTCTCTTCAATTTTTTTGGTACAAATTGTGCAAAACATATCCGCAAGCGGTTGTTCCATATCCCGAAACCGTTCAGAAAGCAGACAACCGTCCATACGGATTCTAAGAGAGAAAACATTCTCGTGCTTCTTTTCCACGTATTCTACTATTGGATAATAATCCATCACTTCTATACTGCGCTCTTTGAATAATCCTTGTTTTGCCGTGTAATGAAACTGACATAAATTATTTCTTCTTATAAATGTTTCCATAAGTTTTGAAATTCTTTTTGTCTTTCTGAGTTTCGAATAAACGAGTGCAATGCACATTATTCCAATAATCCCTATTACAATAATGCCCATAATAAGATTGTTTTTATGAAGCATTATACCAAGAGAAATAAGAATTAGTAATGCTATTCCAAAACTGAAAGCCATCGTATAAAAACAAGCGAATTGCCTATTTCTTAACCGTTTCCACTTTTCCTTGCCATTTCTCATGCCTTATCGCCTCCTAACTTAATCTGCTTTGTAGCAAGCGGTCTGATACCTTTTGCTGTAATGGAAAGCTTTATTACCCCCTTGTTGTTCCAGTCCTGCCAGACCTTTGCTTCCAGTTCTTCAAATTCAACAGGAACAGGTGTTCCGTCAAATTTAAAAGGTGGTTGCAAAAGTCCTGCTACCTTGATATCAATTTTTTCATAGTCCATTATTTCCGAAAGACAAGTGAACGTAAGTCCTTCCTGCTCACCTTTAACACCATCTTTGTATCCTGCATACGGACGCACATCAAGCAGTAAGAGTTTATTTCCTACTGTTTTCTCACAATCAATTACTAAATGTTTTGCAATGCTATTTGCCATACAAATAACCTCCTTTGATATTATTGTTTCTAGTAGCTTTTTGTGTGTGCGCACTTCATATTTTTGTCTACTTTCATTTTGCATTATATCTTGCTATACTAAATTATAGGAACCCAATTTTTGCTTTAAAATTTTTTTCTATTTTGCGGTAGGAGGGAAAAAATATGAACGAGTATAATTACCATGTTCTTATTAGAAAGAACAATCCGGGAGAAAACAAAAAAATCACAGGAAAACTAACATATACTTTTTTTACATATGATTCAGATTTTCCTATCCCAACAGAGAAAAGTACTACAATAGAATTTGACCCTTTGACTATTTTGGGAAATTTAAGTAATCATGAAAAACCTTGTACATATTTTAATAAAAGGCTTAATATTAACAGCTCATGGACATCTTTACAAGGTTCATATGAATATGAATATGGGTTTGGAGAACCTCTGTATATTGGAAATGATGAACAATACCTTAAATTCATATCTGCTCTCGAAAAAATAATGCGAAATAATCAATATAAAACTTTAAAAGACTTAGAAGCCCTTCAACGCCAATATAACTTAGAACTTGAATGTGAAATATCAGTAAAAGAACCCAATATCCTTTTCGATTTACTGCGAAAAAAGGGGCGAAATGTGAAAAAACACACCTCTAAACCAATAAAATATGAATTTGGTAAAATAAATGATGAATTACTGCAAAACACTTACCTAAATCGAGACCATCAATTCGATTATCATTGCCGTTCTTTATCAGATATTCTGTTTGCAATTTTGCATTTTATCATCATACACCAATATAAATTTAATACATGTGCTCTTTGCCAAAAAACATATGTCAAACTACCTAATCATGGACAAGGGAAATACTGTCCACGTCCAAATCCTTTGGTACTAAGTTCATGTTTTGACGAAAAAACGAAAGAAAAACTTAAAAACTTATCTTGCGAAAAATCTATGAGTAAATTTCGCGAAATCATAAGAAATAAGAAAAAAAGCAAACTTATTTATGCTCCTAGCGAAGAAGAACAAAACCGCTTTTTATCTGAATTTAATAACTACAATGATAAGGCAAAAATATCTCCAACAATCAAAAATCTTGAAGAACTATATTCTTTTGTAAAAAGTTATGATTTCAGTATAAAAACCACCGAGTAAGTATCGGTGGTTTTTATAAATATATTTTTTCCTAATCAGCTTAAGAAGGCAACATATCTTTTACATTTGTTCTGCCCACAAGATAATCCAAATTCACTTGAAATAAATCCGCTAATTCTATTAAAATTTCTATTGGCATCTCTCTTTTGCCAGCTTCATAATAGGCATAAGAACGCTGAGAAATATGTAAATATTCCCCTACTTGTAATTGCGTCATATCCAAATCTTCTCTTAAATTTCTTATCCGTTCATACTTTTTCATTTCATTCACCATTTTTAGTATATTCAGAACGGATTGTTCTATTGACTTTTAGAACAATTTGTTCTAAAATTCTCAAGTAGAATTTTTTACATGGAGGAAAAAATATGACTAACAAAAAATGGTTATACGGAATTGTTACATTTTCACTTGGCATATTGCTGACAGGATGCGGACATGAACATACATGGGTAGAAGCCACCTGTACAGAGCCAAAAACTTGTAGTGAATGTGGAGAAACAGAGGGCGAACCTTTGGGACACACATGGGTAGAAGCTACTTGTTCAGAACCCAAACATTGTAGTGTATGCGGAGAAACAGAAGGCGAGCCCTTAGAGCATACTTTGACAGAAGCAAACTATCAACAACCTGCCACTTGCGAAGTATGCGGTGCAACAGTTGGAGATGTACTGCCCCCTGCTTTTGAAGAATATAACGTCAAAGGGCAGTTCATGGAGCTGGGGAAAACCTATGATTATGTAACATGCTGTTACGAGGACAAAGAATATAAAACAGTAGGACAAGCTGCCGTTACGAACTACCAGACATTTGCTTCTGATGATACCCACGAAGCAAAAGACGGCTACGAATGGAAAACAGTGGAGCTACAGGTTGTTTTTTCTGACGAAAATGTCAACAAATATGGAACGTCAATAAGTGAATGTTGGGAAGATTATTATGACATTATAGGAAATGACAACAGTTCTGTAAAGGATAACAACGGAAAGCGTACCTTTACAGTAAACTTTAATGGACAAGATTATACGGAATGTACAGAATATTCCACAGATGGCTTTGCTGATTGGTCGAATAATGGCACACTCACTTGGACACTGAACTGTGAGTATCTTCTTCCTGTCGGCTATGACGGGGCAATTGTAGGATTACGTGATGCGTCTATCCCCTGGGAAGACGGACAGCATATTTTTGATGTAGCTAATGACGATATACTGTTTTTCCGTTTAAACTAAGCTAACTAATATTCATCACATTATTGCAAAGGAATGATAAAGTTATGGGATATGAAATGCAAATAAACTAAATGAGAAGCATAATTAACAGTCTGCCATCTGGAAAAGAATTTTGCCTTAATGATATTCTTGAAAATCCACCTGCGCGATTAGGACGGACACTTTATGAAGATGTGCAAAGCAGAAAGATACCAGACGTTATCTGTATTACAGCAAATACCGATACGATTCAGAAATATCGAAAACGCTAATCACTGATTATAAAATAATAATCAAGGGATATTCCAAAATAGTGAATTGGAATATCCCTTTTTTCATTATATTTGTTCAAAAACTTCCACCTGTAAATCCCCACTCTACCGAGTGCCTATGGTAAAGGGATTGACAGGTTTATGAAATAAATATACGAGTTTGGGTCTTATAAAAAAAATGGTAAATTCATGGTAAATTGTTCGTGTTAGCGACTGAACGCCTTGATTTTTCGAGGATTTTAGTAAGTTGTTAGCGTTTTGCCGTGGCAAACAAATAATATTTTTATCATGCCTTAAAAACTCCTTGAAAATACTGATTTTCCTTGATTTTACACCACTTTCTACGATTTGCTGTGATAGATTGTTTTCTTCGTTTTCGTCGCATATCATGGCATAAATTCGTATATCTTGTCATCCAAATTTAGTAAAAATCTTAGTAAAACAGCTTAATTTTCTCATTTTACTAAAGACTTTTTCCACTTAGGTTATCTTTTAGTTGTATCAATTTTCTTAATCTTTTAAGCCATCTTAGCATATTTGCCAAGTTCTTCCTTGGCATCCTCTGCTCCCAGATGCGTATATGTATTCAATGTTACCCCAATGTCTGAATGTCCCATAAGATACTGAAGCGTTTTAGGATTCATCCCGCTTTTTGCCATATTGCTGCAGTAAGTATGCCTGCAAACATGCGGCGTGATTTTTGGTAACTGCTCTTTATAGATTCGATTATGCTTAGCCAATGCCCACTCAAAATGCTTTTCCCAATGTAAAGCAACTTCCGGCATATCCTTCTTATCTAAAAACAGAAATCCCTTATATCCATCAATCACAGGTTCCTTCTTGGGTTTTTTCCGATTTTCAACAATACGCTTAAAACATTCATACACTTCTTCGGTCATAGGAATGATTCTGGTTCCACTTTCCGGACTTCAGAGCCATTCCTTGTAAAGGAAGTGCAATGACATTTCCAATTCCGCCCTCAGGAAGCGCATCCTGCGTCGGTATCATGCGATCATAGTATTTGAAGGACTTAAGATTGACGGATTCAGCTCCTTTCTCTAGCAACGCAAAACCAAATTTTCTTGCCAATCTGGCAGGAATCATTTCCTTGAAGAATATCCAAAGATGCGCACCGCGTCCCGACCTTGATCGTTCCACCACAGCGTCCACATCCAGATTCTTACAAATGCGCCGCAAAGCATTTATTTCTTCTTTCCACCTATCATCAATATTCGCATAATCTTCCTGTTCTGCACCCTTTGCATGATTATCAAAGTCAAATACAAGCAGCTGGCAAAGATTGTTTTCAAGCATCGGATATATCGCCACGACATCATTGCCATTTGGATCTGTCCCATTCATATGCGCCTTTATCAAAGGCAAGGTGACCGGCTTATATGCCCTTAATTCGCAATCCTTACAACGAACTCCATCCTTTTTCTGTATATGGCAGCCACGATCCCAGCGGTTAAAGCACTGCGTATAATACCCGTTCTTCCCCGTTTTTGGATTCGTATAGCGAAGATCATACAAATCCTTCCTTCCGCGGCAGAACATCATAAAGGAATCACTTGCAATCTTATCCGTAACATCAAATTTCTTTATACGAGCACCCTGATCCGGGTCATACAATTCCACAACTCCTTCAGCGTCGCCAGACACAATATCCGCATACGAAACACCGGCTTCATCCAAACGCTCTTTCAAAAGTCGGTTTTCATCCTCCAATGCCTGTATCCTGGATTGTAATGAATTAATTAAATCTGAATATTGCTGTGTAGGTTCCTTCATCCTCATCATACTCCCTGTTTCCCCATAACCTCTGTCTTCTCATATTTCCCGGTTTCCGAATCAATAACAATCATCGCCGACTCTCCAATCTGTCTTCCGTCTCTATAGGTAGAGAACACATCTGCGGATATGATGCCGTCTTTTTCAAATATCTTCTCCACCGGAGTATGCCCTACCACCTGTTTGTAGGTATCTGCTCTGAATATCTCTCTGGTCTCATACTGTGGTCTGAGCCATAACGGTGATTTATCATTCCAGAGATAATCATGGGAAGCATCGTTCACCGCTGCAATAACATCATCTATATCAGCAAACAACAGATCCGCGTTTAGCCATTTCAGAAAATCAGCTGTAAGCCCTCCATGTGAGAAAAGCACATTGTCAATCCGATGGATTATGTTGATCTGTGCCGGACTCTTAAGGCTGTTCTCAAGTTCTTCGAGCTTTGATATGACCGTCCTCTCGGCATAAGGAGAATATCCGGTCTCAAGCCTTCCCCACGGGTAGCTGACATCATGATTGCCATAGCACCAGAGAGTATCCGGATAGTCCATGGCATATGCGATTGCCCGGTCAAATGTTTCTTTATTTCGTTCTATCTGAAACTCCATATTCCAGTCATCCGGAATATCCATAAGGCATACAGCCCGATCCGCCGCCTTACCGTCTTTTATGATTTTCTCTGCCCTGTCAAATATCCACGGTTTTAGATGAATATCCGGTATTACAAGTACTTTCATAATTCCTCCAGCAGTTTCTCAACACTCATTTCTATTCTTTCGTCTTCGTTACCTTTGAATGTACATGCAAGCGAAACAGGATCAACGCATCCTTCTCTTGCAAAATAAGAAGGATTGTATTTCCATAATTGTACCTTCAAGCAGTCGTCCGGGTCTTCAGATCTGGCATCCACAATTTCCAACTGGTCAACAACTTCCTCGCCTTTGTAGATTGCCCGTTCCTCAATTCTAGGCGGATTCAATTCTGACTCCTGACTAAGAGCGGTTTCTCCTGCGCTAAATGATTCAAAGGTTGCTTCACATCGCATAATTGTAATCTCTTTCTGGACCGGATTAATCAAATATGCTTTTGCATTTTCATAATACTCTTTGCGTGTGTAATTTCTCTTAATAGCAATCTCTGTTCCGGATTTCATCTGGCGGATAAGTCGTAAGCGCATAGTTTTAGGGTGTACCCTATAAATGAAATCTGACACCCTGCGCCAGGATGCCAGACATGCGAGTATTTCACTACATTTTATTTACAAGTTTTCTGAGTCAATTCACTCCACGGGGCAAATTGTTCCAATTCCTCGTCTGACATTTCAGCACTGGGACGATGCTCCAGAAGGAAGCTCAGATATTTAA
>OIYG01000040.1_pt1 | contig 138368 bp, 146 predicted proteins | sample 1587861 | NCBI WGS metagenome assembly OIYG01 (sample SAMN03283272) | human gut metagenome | biome: human-associated habitat; material: feces | host: Homo sapiens | place: Peru | collected 2012 | reverse complement strand
AAAAAAGAGAATCCATTTCCTTTGTTGCATCAAAGACGTCTTTACTATCATATCCACTTGGATTTGCAATATTCTTATTATATTTTATAAAAAATTTACTACCAAATTCTAATTGCCATTTTTCAAAATCTGTTAAAACACCATCTATGTCTATACCTATTCTCATAAATTTTCACCTACTTTTTATTTATTAATTTTATAAATTCTTTAAAGAATTTTATATTATCTAATTTTTCTGGATGATATTGAACACCAATTATATTACCATCTTCTATAGCTTCTATTATCCCATCTTCACTAACTGCTGTCACTTTAAAATTTGATGCCAAATTCCTTATTGCTTGTCTATGATATGAATTAACTTCAATTACCTCTTGTTTATATACATTATTTAGAAAAGAATTTGAAGAAATCTTAATATTATGTGTACTTCCATCATATAATTTGTGATTTAAAATATTTTGATTTAAATCTCCACCAAAATATACATTTAAAGTTTGAAGTCCACCACATATTCCCAAAATAGGTTTATTGTATTTTACAAACAAATCTATTACTTTTTTATCTAATTTATATTCATCATATTTATATTTTTTCCCTGGAAATGGAATATCATTATAATATTTTGGATCTACACCTATAGCACTTCCAGGTAATATTAATGCATCACATATATTAGCTATTTCTTCTAAATTATTTTCTGATATTATTGGAATTATTAAAACACCTAATTCATCAAATATTTTTTTATATGCTTCATCTAATATATATCTTATATTAAATGGATAATCATCTTTATAATTCTCCATTCTACAAATAATTGCTACTTTCAAATTTTCACCTCAAATTAATACTTTTGTATTTAACTATACTAATTATAGCATAAAAACATCTTTTTTTATTAAATATGTAAAACCTTTATATTACAATTCAAAATCATCATTTTCATTTTTTGATTCTTTTTCTTTTGAATAATCATAATTATCTTTTATATCTTTAATTTCCTTATCATTTATAATTCCATGAGTATATAAATAAACTGAGAAATCATAATATTTATCTTTTGCTTTTTTATTAAACATTCTATCTTTTAAAAATTTAATAAGTCTATCAAATAATTTTTGTAAATTTTCTAATGAAGTTTTCAATAAACTATTTTCTGTTTTTATTTCATTTATTTCATCAACTTTTTTCTTTACATTATTATCAGCGTTTTTACTCTTAACTCTAAACTATTATTATTTTCAGTTAGTATTTCTATTCTTTCACGATTATATTTAAGTTCTTCATCAACATTAGTTAATGTTATAGATAATTCTTGTATATTTTGATATTCGTTATTTGTTTTATCTACTTTATCAATAAAGTTAATTATTTTATCTTTATCTTCTTGTTTTAAAATATATTTATCTTTTAATGTTAGTGTAGTCTTTAAATCTTTTACTAGATTTTTAACATCTTTTGTAGTTTCTTTTAGTTCTAATAATTTTTTATTTGATTGTTCTATCTTTTGTTGATTCTTTTCTAGTTGTTGTTTCATTAATGTATAGTTATCCATATCACTTACATTTATATCTATATTTCTACCTTTTAATTTAGGTTTTAAGGTATCATTTAAGTTATATTCTTTATTAAAATATTCCATACAAATAACTCTCATTTTCTTTTGTAAATTAGATAATGATTCTTTTGTAAAAACATCACTTTTACCAACTTGTTTTTTATAAACTTCTGACATTTTCTTTTTAAAATCTGCATCTTTGGTATCTCAGTATTCTTTATCTCCAAGTTCTATAATAATTTCACAAGCAAATTCTTTCTATGATTTTTTTCAAAAACAAAAAAATCAATCTTTTCTGATTGATTCATATATTTAAAGTTCGAATAATTCGAACAGATTCGCCAATGGTGGAGCTGACGAGATTTGAACTCGTGTCCGATAAATAATACTCTATGGTATCTACAAGTTTAGTTAGTAATTAAATTTAATTAAATGATAAAGGTAACTAACATACCCATCAAATAACGAGTTTAGTAAAATTCTTTATCTTATCCTAAACAAATAAGATAATATAACTCACTAAAATGAGCCTCTTAAAAAGTCCGTGAGTAAAACTTTAAAAGAAGCGCTTCCTCTATTAGAGACTAGGCAGCGCAAGCTGCGAAAGCATAATTATTATTGTTGTTATTTATTTTTTGTTTGTACTTAAGGAGTACCTTCCACTTGCAACCATAACCTCATACTTACCGTCGAAACCAATAACAGCCCCATTCATATAACAACATATGTATTATATCATAAATTATTGTTTTTTAATTGTCAAATTATATCATTTTATGTATAATTATTCTAGGTGAATTATATGAATTATAGTGATAAAACAGAAGTATTAAATTTAGATGAAATTAAATTCAAAAAGAAAGATAAAAAGAAAATATTTTTTAGAATAATACCAATTATTATGATACCATTTTTGGTTGTTTTAACAATTATTTCAATTCATTCAAAAAAACTTATCATAGTACCAATAAATTATATTATTTATATACTATTATCTTTATTTATATATTTACTATTAATTGGTTTCTTTTTAGTAAAGAAAAATAAAACAAATAAAAGTAAAAAACAAAAAATAATTAGTGTAGTAACAAAAGTGGTAGCAACAATTTATATATTAGGTTGCTCTTCGTTTTTATTCTTATTATATGGACCTTATGATAACTTTAGAACATGGCTTATTTCAACTGCTATGTCAACAATGAATCATCAATATCTTTGCAAATGGTTTTATAATGATAAAGAAATTGATAAGGTAATAAATAGTAATTATATAGTAGAAGTAAACGAGGAAACTGATACTGATTTAATAGATATGAAAACAGAAAAATATGATAATGAATATGAAGAGAAAATACTTAAAAGAAATAAAGATGATAAATATAAAATAATAGAACTAGAAGTTAATGGACAAAAAGCTTACTTAGCAGCCATATATGATCCAGCATTAGTTAAAGTTGCTGTTACTAAGAACTTAGGAAGACAAGGACAATATGTTACTAAAATGGCTGAAGATAATAATGCATTACTTGCAGTTAATGGTGGTGGTTTTTATGATCCTGGAAATAATAGCACAGGAGGCATGCCAACTGGTGTAACTATATCTAATGGAAAAATAATAACTGATAATAATTATAGTTCATACACTCAATCTGGCGGTTTAATTGGTATGACAAATGATAATAAATTAGTATTGATAAAAGGTGCAACAGCAAGAAAAGCTTTAAATATGGGAGTTAGAGATGGAGTATCATGGGGGCCATTTTTAATCATCAATGGAAAAAAATCATTTATAAAAGGTAACGGCGGATGGGGATATGCTGCTAGAACTGCAATAGGTCAAAGAAGTGATGGAATCATTCTTTTACTAGTTGTAAATAGTAATTCATCAAGAACAAAAGGAGCTGATATGGTTGATCTAACCAATATCATGTATAATTATGGTGCTATAAATGCTGCTAATTTAGATGGTGGAACTTCAACTGTAATGGTACTACCTAATAAAGAATCTTTAAAATATATAAGTTCTTGTGATAAAGCTTATTGTTATATAAATGATCCTATAGATTCATTATTAAGACACAGAACAAGAGGTATTGCAACATCAATAATAGTTGCAGATAAATAAAAAATTCCAAGTAATTTGGAATTTTTTTATTTCTTAGTTTTTACATTAGATTTATACTCTTCTAAAATTACATCTAAATCTTTATATCTAATTTCTTTTTCATGACATTTTATAGGTTTTTCTAGCAGAGCATAAACTGAGCTACTCAAATCACATTGTTCTTCTACAACTAGATACTCACTATTGTCATAAACGTCAACTGCAGGACGGAAATAACGTTCTCTTCTAACAATAGTATAAATTGCAGGATTAAATACTTTGGGTGCTAGTTGTCGTTTTACTAAATTATCAGGAAGGAATTCAGTTTTCTGAAGTTCAAGTACAACTAGTTGAGCTATATATAAATTATCAGAAGATATTTTTTGATTTTTAAGTTCTTTTTCTTCTTTTCTTTTTCTTCTTTTATCTAAGTATTTCAATGTAATAACCTCCTATATATTTATTTATTAAATAACGAAATTGTTTTTTGAGTATCTCTTTTTATATCTTTTTCTTTCAAGCTTTGTCTTTTATCATAAAGCTTTTTACCTTTTGCTATACCAAGTAATATTTTAGCTCTACCATCTTTTAAATATAATTTAACAGGAACCAGTGAATATCCTTCTTTTTCTACCTTATCCCTTATTTTATATATTTCTTTTTTATGAAGTAAAAGCTTTCTTTCTCTTCTTTCGTCATGATTAAAACGGTTTCCTTCTTCATATGTTGAAATAAACATATTAGTTAAGAAAACTTCACCATTTTTAACCCTAGCATAGCTATCTTTTAAATTACAGCTTCCTTTTCTAATAGATTTTATCTCAGTACCAGTTAAAACAATTCCACATTCATAAGTATCTTCTATAAAATAATCAAAAGAAGCTTTTTTATTTTTTATTTCTATCATTATTCTACCTCTACTATATTTCCATATCTGGTTAAAACACTTTTATACTTATTATAGTATGTTTCATAATTATTTAGAAGACTATTATTTAATTTTGTATAGGGATATACTTTAAAATTATGACTACCCTTAAAATAAGTATACAAAAGATTAGCTTTAATATTATTAAAAGTTATTTTTCCATTTAAATCTTTATTTATATTTAATGTAATAAGCGTTCCTGTTTGTTTATCAGGAGTATCTTGTGCCGAGATAAAATTACCTAGTGCATAAAATACTAATGTATCATTAATCATTTCTACTGGTTGAATACTATGTGCATGATTTCCTATTATAAGATTAACTCCCATTTTAGATAATTCTTCTGCAACCTGTTTTTGATTACTATTAGGATTTGTTGTATACTCTTCACCCCAGTGCATAGAAACAATAATAAAATCCACCTTATCTTTTATGATATCAATATCATTTTTAGCTTTTTCCTTAGAATAAATGTTAGTTAGATATTCCTTTCCACTAGGTGGTAAAAGTCCATTTGTAACAGTTGTATAAGCTAAAAAAGCGTACTTTATGCCATTTTTTTCTTCTATTTTAATATTATTTTCTCTATCTTCATCTGATAAAGCTTGTCCTGTATAATAAACTCCTGATTTAGTTTTCCAATAATTTACTGAATTTATTACTCCTTTTTCTCCTTTATCCATGGTATGATTATTAGCTAAACTAACTAAATTAAAGCCTAAATTAACCATTGTATCTCCTATTTCTTCAGGAGAATTAAATCTCGGATATGCTGAAAGTCCTAAAGATTTACCACCTATTATACTCTCTTGATTATAAAAAGCTAAATCATGTCCTTTAATTAAAGGAGAAACCTCATCAAACATACTGTCAAAAGAATATGTTCCATCACTATTTAAGGCATCAGTATAAACAAATCTATGAATTAAGCAATCACCTACCATAACCATAGAAAGTCTATTTGACTCTTTATTAGATTCAGTACTTTTTTTTGTTACCTTTTGTTTTTTATTAGTCTTTTTATTAGTTATATCATTTTTTTCATAAATGAAAAACCCCAAAAATATTATTATTGATAATAATATTATATAAATTAAAACCTTAACCCACTTTTTTAACTTTCTCTTGCTCTTCATCTTTTACTTCTTCCTTTTTTATTTCAAAATCTATAAAAGCTTCCTCTTTAGATGCACTTTTACAAATTACCGTTACTGTATCTCCAATTCTATATCTTCTTTTTGTCTTTTGGCCTACCAAAGACATTGTTCTTTCATCATAATTATAATAATCACCTTTAATATCAGTTATATGAACTAAACCCTCTATCATATTAGGTAGTTCAACAAACATACCAAATGAAGTAACACCACTTATCATACCAGTAAATTCTTCTCCAATATGATCCATCATGTACTCAGCCATCTTCATATCTTCAACTTCTCTTTCACATTCTATTGCATCTCTTTCTTTTAATGATGAATGTTCTGCAAGTTGTGGCAAATACTCTCTAAAGTAATCAGTCGTTTTTTTAGATTCGTCATTATTATATAAATATGTTCTTAAAAGACGATGCACGGTTGTATCTGGAAATCTTCTAATTGGTGAAGTAAAGTGGGTATATATTTTACTAGCAAGTCCAAAGTGACCTATATTGTCTGTTTGATATACAGCCTTTTGCATTGCACGAAGCATAAGTGATGCTAATATTTTATATTCTTTTTTATCTTTTAACTGACTTAATACATTTTCTATTGAAGATGGATACTTAATGTTTACCTTGCCTGTTATTTTATAACCTAAAGAACTTACGAAATCCAAAAAGTCATTTACTTTTTCTTCTTTTGGAGTTCCGTGAACACGGTATATAAATGGTAAATCCATATAGAATATATGTGATGCAACCGTTTCATTAGCTGCTATCATAAAGTCTTCTATCATTTTTTCACCAGTTGCACGTTCTCTTAAAACTACATCTACTGGCTTTCCAGTATCATCTGAAATTATTTTAGCTTCATCAGTATCAAAATCAATTGCACCACGCGCTTTCCTATTATGTCTTATAATGTCTGCTAATTCTTTCATTAGTGATAAATCATTTGTAAAAGGAGCATATCCATCTTCTACAATACCTTCATCTAACCATTTATTAACTTTTTTATAAGTCATTTGAATCCTTGATTTAATAACACTTTCAAATATTTCATGAGAAACAACATTTCCCTTGTTATCTATTTCCATTACGCAACTTTGCGCTAAACGTTCTACTCCAGGATTAAGTGAACATATACCATTAGATAATTTATGAGGTAGCATAGGTATTACCCTATCTACTAAATAAACACTAGTTCCTCTTTCATATGCTTCATCATATAGATGAGTACCTGGTTTAACATAATATGAAACATCTGCTATATGAACACCTAACTCGTAATTTCCATTAGCAAGTTTTTTAATTGAAATAGCATCATCTATATCCTTTGTATCATCACCATCTATTGTAAATATTGTAACGTCAGTTAAATTTCGTCTTCCCTTTTTATCATCGTCGCTTACAGAATCTGGTATATCCTTTAATTCTTCTAAAACTTCATCAGGAAATTTAGGAGAAAACATATGTTTATAAACAATTGCCTCAACATCAACACCAACATCATTTTTATGGCCTATAATATTTGTTATCTCTGCTAAAACAGTATTTCTATCAAGTTCTTTAACAACGTTTGCAACAACGATATGACCTTCTACACAGTCTTTTGTACTTTCCTTAGTTAAAACTATTTTTTGTTTAAACTTCTTATCATTTGGGATAATTGTCGGAATATCATTTATAAACTTAAATTCACCTACTATTGGTCCATAATTTCTAGATGCTATTCTAAGTACTCGCCCCTCTTTTTTAGAACCAGTATTTTTATTAGTAATTTCTACAATTACCACATCACCATCTATCGCACCATTTAAATGTTTGGCATCAACGTGAATATCATCTTCACCTTCCATTAATACAAAACCAAAACCTTTATCCGAAATAGAAATCTTCCCCTTTTTTAAGTGACTATATTTAAATGCCATATATTTATCCTTATTTGTATGATATATTGTTAGATTACTTTCTAGTTCATTTAGTACTTTTAACATTTCTTCTACTTCCTCAGTAGTATTTAAACCTAATATATCTTTAAGTTCGATAGCAGTATATGCTCTATCTTCCTCTTCTAAAATATTTAGTATTCTGTCTTTCATAAGATTCACCTATCTTTCTATATATATTATAAAACAAAAAAAGACTATTAATAAAGTCTTTTTTATATTACATGTCTATTATTATACATAATAAGAAAAATATAATTCCTAAGACATAAGTTAAACGTGTAATAAGTAATTCTCCACCACGTTCTTTTCTATTCATAAATAAGTCAGCATTTCCACCAGTTATTATATTTCCTGATTCTGCCTTCTCACTTTGTAAAAGAACTATAATAATAAGTAAAATAGACACAACCATTAAAAATGTAAGCATAACTATTCCTCCTAGCTACTACTTATTTTATCATATTATAATATGTATTTCAACAAAGAAATAGTAATTAATATATGAATTAACCTTCTAGTTCTTCTTCAATTCTCATTAATTGGTTATATTTACATATTCTATCAGTTCTAGACATAGAACCTGTTTTTATTTGACCTAAATTAAGACCTACAGCTAAATCTGCTATTATCGTATCTTCTGTTTCACCACTTCTGTGAGATATTATTGTTTTATAACCATTTTCTTTAGCTAATTTAATTGTTTCTAAAGTCTCTGTTATAGTACCTATTTGATTTACCTTTAAAAGAATTGCATTTCCTGCTTTCATATCGATGCCTTTTTGTAAACACTCTTTATTTGTAACAAAAAGATCATCACCAACTAACTGAAGCTTATCTCCTAATTCTTTAGTTATTTTAGCAAACCCCTCCCAGTCATTTTCATCTACAGGATCTTCTATTGAAATAATAGGATACTTACTTACTAACTCTTTATAGAAATCTATTAATTCATCAGTAGAAAGACTTCTTCCTTCTCCTTCCAAATTATACTTACCATCACTATAAAACTCTGATGCTGCAACATCTATTGCTAGTTTTACGTCAACACCAGGCGTATATCCAGCTTTTTTAATAGCTTCCATAATAAGTTCAAAACCTTCTGTATTTGAATCTAAATCAGGGGCAAAACCACCTTCATCACCAACTCCTGTTGATAATTTCTTTTCGTTTAATACACTTTTTAAAGCATGAAATACTTCTGAACCTACTCTTACTCTTTCATGAATAGTATCTCTTTGTGGTATTATCATAAATTCTTGAAAGTCTAATTTGTTATCAGCATGAGCACCGCCATTTAATATATTCATCATTGGTATAGAAAGAGTTTTTCCATCTCCAACATATTTATATAAAGGCACACTACTTTCTTTTGCAGCAGCTTTTAAACAAGCCATAGAAACGCCTAGTATTGCGTTAGCTCCTAAATTACTTTTTGTTTTAGTACCATCTAATTCTAACATGGCATTATCAATGCTATATTGGTCTTTAACATCCATACCAATTAATACTGGTCTTATTTTTTCATTTACGTTTTTAACCGCATTTAATACTCCCTTACCGTTAAATCTAGTTTTATCATTATCACGCATTTCAAGAGCTTCACGCATACCAGTTGATGCACCAGACGGAACACATGCCCTTTCCATTATTCCATTTTCTAAAATAACATCTACCTCAACAGTAGGATTACCCCTAGAATCAAGTATCTCCCTTGCCTTTATATTTTTTATTTTCATATTTAAATCCTCCTATTTATACATATATATTATATCATAATTTTGGATAATTTATCGTGTTATGTAAATTGACTTTAGCATAACATATGAGGTATAATAAAGTATAAGAATAAATAGGAGGGATTATTATGCAAATTATATTACTTGATGAAATAAGATTTGATAATTTTGCAATTAATCATCCTTGCTATAACTTTTATCAATCTAGTAATTATGGAAAATTTATGACCAAACACGGCTATAATTCTTATTATTTAGGCCTTGCTGATGATAACGGAGAAATTAAAGCTGCAACATTAATGATAGTAAAAAATGATTCTAAAGAAAGAAGAAAAATGGGATATGCTCCAAGAGGATTTTTAATAGATTGGAATAATTATGAATTAGTAAAAGAATTTACTGAAAAATTAAAAGAATTTCTAGCAAGTCGTAGTTTTACTTATTTAAAAGTTGATCCATTAATTATTCTTAAAGAACATAATATAAACGGAGAAATAAAACAAAATACGGTGGATAATACTAGTTTTGTTAATAAATTACAATCTTTAGGATATATTCACATGGGATATAATAATGGTATGGAAGCATTAAAACCAAGATGGAGTGCAGTTATGAATTTAAATAGTAATATAACCTTACTATATAATTCTATTTCTAAAGATGCTAGAAATAAAATTAACGAAGCATCCAAAATGGGAAATAAAGTTTATAAAGGAAGTATGAATGATATTAATTTGCTCTATAATATTATAAATAAAGCAACACCACCATTAGAATATTATTTAGATTATTATCAATTTTTTAGTCAAAATAACGGTTTTGAAATATATTTTACAAAATTAGAACCAGTATCATATGTTAATTCTAGCAAAACATTATATGAAAATGAAGAACAAAAAAACAATGAATTAAATATGCAAATACAAGATTTTAATACACCAAATAAAGATCTTATAATAAATGAAAAATTAAAATCAGATGAGTTACTTTCAAAATATAAAAGAAATATGTTAGAAGCTAGTAGCCTGTTTCAAAAATATCCAAGTGGACTAGTAATCTCTGGTGTTGCTGTTATAAAATACGGAAAAAAAATAACTTTCTTAGCAAGTGGTGTTCACGAAAATTTCAAAAATATTTATCCTGAATACTTATTAAAATGGCAACTAGCTAGTGAATTTGCAAAAAAAGGATATGAATTAGTTGACTTAGGTAGTTTAACTGGAGATTTTAATAACAATAACTATTTAAGTTCTTTAAATAAAGAATTATCTAATAGTATAATAGAATATGTAGGTGAATTTGATTTAGTAATAAATAAAAAGAGTTATTATACTGGTAACAAATTAAACCCTATTCTAAACTGGCTTAATACACCAATATAAACAGAAGATTCTTCTGTTTTTTTATTAAATAAAAAAAGACATTTTATAATGTCTTTTAATTTAACCTTAATTATGCATCAATTTTAGTAACTGTACCAGCACCAACAGTACGTCCACCTTCACGGATAGAGAATTTAGTACCATTTTCAAGTGCTATTGGAGCAATTAACTCAACAGACATACTAACATTGTCACCTGGCATAACCATTTCAGTTCCTTCAGGTAATGTAACAACACCTGTTACGTCTGTAGTTCTGAAATAGAATTGAGGTCTATAGTTTGAGAAGAATGGAGTATGACGTCCGCCTTCTTCTTTACTTAATACGTAAACTTGAGCTTCAAATTTAGTATGTGGAGTAACTGTTCCTGGTTTAGCAAGAACTTGTCCACGTTGTACTTGTTCACGAGAAATACCACGTAATAATACACCAGCATTATCTCCTGCTTCAGCAAAGTCAAGTTGTTTACGGAACATTTCAATACCAGTAACAACTGTCTTTTGAGTTTCTTTTAAACCAACGATTTCAACTTCGTCATTTAATTTTAATTGTCCACGTTCAACACGTCCTGTAACAACTGTACCACGACCTGTGATAGTAAATACATCTTCAATTGACATTAAGAATGGTTTTGTGTTGTCTCTTTCTGGAGTTGGAATCCATTCATCAACAGCGTCCATTAATTCATCAATTTTCTTTTCGTATTCTGGATCTCCTTCTAATGCTTTTAATGCAGAACCACGAATAACTGGAGTATTATCTCCATCAAATCCGTATTTAGATAATAGTTCACGAACATCCATTTCTACTAAGTCTAGCATTTCTGGATCGTCAACCATATCACACTTGTTCATGAATACAACGATTCTTGGAACACCAACTTGACGAGCAAGTAAGATGTGTTCTTTAGTTTGAGCCATAGGACCATCTGTTGCAGCTAGAACTAAGATTGCTCCGTCCATTTGTGCAGCACCAGTGATCATGTTTTTAACATAGTCAGCGTGTCCTGGGCAGTCTACGTGAGCATAGTGACGTTTGTCAGTTTCATACTCAACGTGTGCAGTGTTAATTGTTATACCACGTTCTCTTTCTTCAGGAGCTTTATCGATATCTGCATAGTCTTCGAATTTAGCTTGTCCCTTTTCAGCTAATCTTTTAGTGATTGCAGCTGTTAAAGTAGTTTTACCATGGTCAACGTGTCCAATAGTACCAATATTAACATGTGGTTTTGAACGATCAAATTTTTCTTTTGCCATAATTTTTTCCTCCTATATATAAATTACATATCTATTTTATCTAATCTAAGGAAAAATATCAAGTATTTTTCCTTAGTATTATTTATTATTGTGCACCATTTTTCTTAATGATGTCTTCTGAAATACTCTTAGGTACTTCTTCATAGTGATCAAAGAACATAATGAATGTACCACGTCCTTGAGTATTTGATCTTAAACTTGTTGCATAACCAAACATTTCAGATAATGGTACGTAAGCATTGATCTTAAGTGAGTTACCTTGTGCTTCTTGTCCCATTGGACGTCCACGACGAGATGTAACATCACCCATTACGTTACCTAAGTATTCTTCTGGAACTACTATATCAACTTTCATTATTGGTTCAAGTAAAACTGGTTTACAGTTTTTCTTAGCTTCCTTAAGTGCTAAAGAAGCAGCAACTTTAAATGCCATTTCGTTAGAGTCAACATCATGATATGAACCATCAAATAATGTTGCTTTAACATCTATCATAGGATATCCAGCTAAAACACCTGTTTTCATAGCTTCTTGTAATCCCTTGTCTACTACTGGGATGTATTCACGAGGAACAACACCACCAACTATAGCATCAACGAATTCATATCCTTCATCTTTATTTGGTTCAAATTTAACCCAAACGTGACCATATTGTCCACGTCCACCTGATTGTTTAATATATTTACCTTCACAATCACCTGCTTGAGTTAAAGTTTCACGATAAGCAACTTGTGGTTTACCAACATTTGCTTCTACACCAAATTCTCTTCTCATTCTATCTACTAATACATCTAAGTGTAACTCACCCATACCAGATATAACAGTTTGTCCTGATTCTTGATCAGTTTCTGCTTTAAATGTTGGGTCTTCTTCTGCTAACTTTTGAAGTGCAGTAGACATTTTTTCTTGGTCTCCCTTACTTTTTGGCTCAATTGCAATTGAGATAACAGGTTCAGGAATAACCATTTTTTCTAATATTACTGGATGTTTTTCATCACATAATGTATCACCAGTAGTTGTATTTTTAAGTCCTACAGCAGCAGCTATATCACCTGCATATACTTCTGATATTTCAGTACGATTATTAGCATGCATTTGTAAAATACGTCCAATTCTTTCTTTAACGCCTTTATTTGCATTAAGAACATATGAACCACTCTTTAGTGTACCTGAATATACACGGAAGAATGATAACCTACCAACAAATGGGTCTGTCATAATCTTGAATGCTAAAGCTGAAAATGGTTCACTATCTGATGCATGTCTTAATACTTCGTGATCATTTTCATCGTGACCCTTAATTGATGGAATATCAGTTGGTGCAGGTAAGTAATCTATTACAGCATCAAGCATTAACTTAACACCAATGTTTCCAAGTGCAGTACCGCACATTACTGGGAACATCTTAACTGCAAGAACACCTTTTCTGATTGCTCTTTTAATTAAGTCAACAGAAATTTCAGCACCCTCTAAGTATTTTTCCATTAATTCTTCATCAAATTCAGCAGCATCTTCAATCATTTCAGTTCTCTTTTGTTCTGCAATTTCTTTTAAATCCGCTGGAATTTCGATTTCAGTAGGGTTTTCTTCTGGTTTACCATCATAATGGTAAGCCTTCATTGTAACTAAGTCAATTATGCCATTAAATTCTGATTCGGCACCAATTGGCCATTGGATTGCTGTTGCTTTTACTCCTAATCTTGATTTTATTGATTCAACACTAGTTTTAAAGTCAGCACCCATTTTATCCATCTTGTTTGAGAAAACAAGTCGTGGAACTTGCATTTCAGTTGCTTGACGCCAAACATTTTCAGTTTGTGGTTCTACACCATTTTGTGAGTCAAGTACTGTAACAGCTCCATCTAATACTCTAAGTGATCTAGTAACTTCGATTGTAAAATCTACGTGTCCTGGAGTATCAATTATATTTAAACGATTACCTTTCCAAAATGCTGTTGTTGCAGCAGATGTAATTGTAATTCCACGTTCTTTTTCTTGCTCCATCCAGTCCATTTGTGATTCACCATCATGAGTTTCACCTAGTTTATGAATCTTATGAGTATGAAATAAAACACGCTCTGTACATGTAGTTTTTCCGGCATCAACGTGTGCCATTATTCCTATATTACGAGTGTTTTGTAATGAATATTCACGAGCCATATACTAATCCTTTCTTACCAACGATAATGTGCAAATGCTTTATTAGCTTCTGCCATTCTGTGAGTATCATCTTTTTTCTTAACTGAAGCTCCTGTTCCGTTTGAAGCATCAATTAATTCATTAGCTAATTTTTCAGCCATAGTTTTACCACCACGAGATCTAGTTGCATTAACAATCCAACGAAGTGCTAAAGCTTGTGCTCTATCTGGTTTAACTTCAACTGGAACTTGATAGTTAGCTCCACCAACACGACGAGCTTTAACTTCTAATGCTGGAGTTACGTTTTCCATAGCTTTTTTAAATACGTCATTTGCGTTTTCTCCGGTTCTTTCATGAATCATATCAAACGCATCATAAACGATTGTTTCTGCTTTACCACGTTTACCATCTAGCATAATTTGATTAATTAACTTAGTAATTACTTTTGAATTATAGACTGGATCTGGTAATACGTCTCTTTTAACAGCACGTCTTTTACGCATATATTATCCTCCTTTTATTATTATGTCTATTTGTTATTTTTACTTTTTAGGTCTTTTAGCACCATACTTAGATCTTGCTTGTTTTCTATCTGCAACACCTTGAGTATCTAAAGTACCTCTTATGATGTGATAACGCACACCGATTAAGTCTTTTACACGACCACCACGTATCAATACAACGCTATGTTCCTGTAAATTATGTCCTTGTCCTGGAATATAAGCAGTTACTTCATAGCCATTACTTAAACGTACACGAGCATACTTACGTAATGCTGAGTTTGGTTTCTTTGGTGTCATAGTACCAACACGAGTACAAACCCCACGTTTTTGTGGTGAAGAAGAAGGTACGTTTTTCTTCTTTAAAGTATTAGTTCTAACTAGTAAAACTGGTGCTTTTGGCTTACGAGTCTTCTTTTTTCTCCCATGACGAAGAATTTGGTTTATTGTAGGCATATTTTCTACTCCTTTCTTAACACACTACCTGGTGTTTCTTTTTTGATATATTTTTAAGTCTTACAAAGTAAGACTTAATTAATCAGCTTATTTAATATAACACTTTTTTATGTTTTTTGTCAATAGTTTAATTAAGTTTTATTACTCAGCTTTTGCTGCACTAATATTACTTTTTAAACCATATTTTTGGTTAAACTTCTCAGCTCTACCAGTCTTTGATTGCATAGTTGCTTGACCAGTATAGAATGGATGACACTTAAAGCAAGATTCTACATGTATTTTATCCTTAGTAGATTTTGTTTCAAATGTATTTCCACAAGTACATGTAACTGTAGAAGTCATATAAATACTTTCTTTCTTAGGCATTTTTCTAGCTCCTTTCGCCATGACCTTGTATAAAGTCATAGATATAAAATCCTTTATATTATAACAATTGTTTTATTATTTTGCAAGTGTTTTTTTATCAATTAACTTAATTACACTTTTAGCCATTGCTTTATATCCATCCTTTGTTGGATGAATTTCAAATTTACTAGGAAGATAAGAATCATTTGCCAAAAATTTATCATGTATATCTATATATGTCATATTATATTTTTTAGTTAATCCCTGCATTTTTCCATTTGCATAAATAATTATAGGCTCAACCATATCAGATAAATTAGAAGAAAAAGATGTAAAAGGATTATAAAATCCAAAAACCATTATTTGCTCCTTACAAGATTTTCTAAGTTCATAAAGAAGTTTATCTATATCCTTAAAAGATTCATCTACATATGTATATAGATCTTCAAATTCATCTAAATTAAATTCATTTCCTAAATTTAATTTATAAAACAAATCATTAGAGCCTATACTAAGTGTTACTACATCCGCTTTAATTAAAGCATGTTTTAAAGTTATGTTTTTACCCTCTACTTTTATTTTTTTATTATTATTTAAATCATTAAGTAAATCAATACTACGATATCCACTCTTTGAAAAATTTTTAGTATAAAATTCAAGTAGCTTTCTATCTTTTAAATACTCAGAAACATAATCTCCATAACTTTTATCTATTGTATTATATGGTGTTTGACCTGCTGCAAGAGAATCACCAAGTGACAAATAATATATTTTTTTATCCTTAGTTGCTATAAAAATACATATTAAAATAATTCCAGTTATTATAAACCCCAATATTAGTTTATATCTTCTTTTCAAAATTAATCACCCCAAAATAAAATAGTATTTTAACAATACTATTTTATTTCTTCTAATCTTATTTTAGCACCAATATTAGTTAATTTTTCTATTATATTTTCATATCCCCTTAATATATAATCAGCATTTGATATAACTGTTGTCCCACTAGCCATTAAACCTGCAATAACAAGTGATGCACCTGCTCTTAAATCACTTGCTGAAACATTACTCCCAGTAAGATTAACAGGTCCTTCTATAATAGCTTTTGAATTAGTTAAAATACTTGTTTTAGCACCCATTTTATTTAATTCGCTCAAATTTAAAAATCTATTTTCCCAAATTGTTTCATTTATAGTAGATTTACCATATGCTTTTGTTAAAAGAGTTGCCATAGGCTGCTGTAAATCAGTTGGAAAGCCCGGATAAACTTGTGTTTTAATATTTACTGGAAATAATTTTTTAGGTGCACTAATTTTTATAAAATCAACACCTATTTGCATAGGAACACCCATTTCATCTAACTTTGATATTAAAGATTCAACATGATCAGGGATTATATTTGTAATAGTTATATCACGTCCAATAGCACTTGCCAAAATCATATATGTTCCAGTTTCAATATAATCTGGTACCACCTCATGGAAACAAGAGTGCAAATAATCTACTCCTACAATTTTAATTTCACTTGTACCTGCACCCGTTATTTTTGCACCCATATTATTTAAAAATGTTGCAACATTTACTATATGAGGTTCCTTTGCTGCATTTGATATAATAGTTGTTCCATTAGCCTTTACAGCAGCTAACATAAGGTTTATTGTGGCCCCAACTGATGCAAAATCTAAATTTATCTTTGCTCCTGTTAATTTATCTGCAGTAATTACAAATAAATTATCTTTTTCAACTATCTTTGCTCCTAATAACTCAAAACCTTTCAAATGAAGATTTATTGGTCTTGCACCTATTTTACAACCACCTGGAAAATACATTTCTACCTTTTTAAATTTACTTAAAAGTGCTCCCATAAAATAATATGAAGCTCTTAGCTTTTTTGATATTTCCTCTGGTATTAATTTATTTTGAATATTAGATGAATCTATTTTCATAACATCATCTTGTTTGGTTACTGTAGCTCCTAAAAAATCAAGCATTTCCTCTAGTGCATCTATATCAGAAATATTAGGAACATTAGCTATCGATACTTCTTCATCACATAAAACTGCCGCAGGAACAAGTGCAACAGCACTATTTTTAGAACCACTAATTTTTACCTTTCCACTTAATTCATTATTACCATCAATTATTATTCTGTGCATATTACTCCTCCATAACCTACATTGTATTTTATTAAAATTTACCAAAAATGTGATTAATTAGCCCTTATTTTTTGATTCAATAATTTCATTTTTATGATGAATAACTTGTCTTAAAGAATCAAAACCAGATAATATTATATCCCTAGGGTCATATATATCTTTATTTAAATTTAAATAACTTCTTACACTTTTACTCCATGCATACATTAAATCTGTATTAAAATTAACCTTACATACTCCACAAAAAATAGCTGTTTTAAGTTTATTAGCATCTAAAGAGGAAGCACCATGCAAAACCAAAGGAATTTTAACTTCTTTACTTATTGCACCTAAAAGTTCAAAATCTAATTTATTATCTTCATTATAAAAACCATGAACATTTCCTATTGATGGAGCAAAAGAATCAATTTGAGTTGTTAAAACAAAATCTCTACATTTTTCTATATCAGAAAATACACTCTTAAATTGTTCATCCCCTATACTGCCTAATTCGGCTTCAACTGTTACATTATGCTTTTTAGCATAGCAAACAACATTACTTGTTATTTCAACATTTTTTAAATACTCTTCTTTTGATAAGTCAATCATAACAGAAGTAAAACCTGCATCAATTGCATCTTTACAAGATAAAAAACAGCTTGCATGATCCAAATGAAGCACAACAGGTATTTTTATATTTAAATCATCAATTAATGCTTTAACGACAGAAACAACTGTTTTATACCCGCCAAAATAACGAATAGATTTTTCTGATACAGAAAGAATTACAGGGCTTTTATCCTTTTCACATTCTTCTAATATAATTTTAGTCCATTCTAAATTATTAATATTATAAGCAGGTAATGCATACCCTTCTTTTTGTGCCTTAAAAAAAAGACTATTACTATTTACTAACATAATATCATCCTCTAATATAATTTTAGTATATTTTGATATTTTAGTCAAAGAAAAACACCAGAATTTACATTCTAGTGTATAGTATTATTATTTAATTTAAAGTTTTTGAATAACCATAATTTTCAGAATCAACATATGTGTTAACTGTAAATTCTTCTATTACATCTCCACCATTTTCAGTCCAATCTTTAGGAATATCATCTGGATTAACTGGTACAACAAATTCACTTTCTTCTATAATAGTAGTTGATTCTTTTATAGGATTATTATTTTTATCTACTAAAGTTGTTTCTTTATTATAAGGAGAATTAGTAACTTTTTTTCCTCCACTTTCTACGACTTTAGTTTCATCTTTGACTGTAGGATAATTTTTAGCTCTTTCTTCTGCTTTTTCTTTATCCTCTTTTTTATATTTTTCTTCTAATTTTATCTCATTTTTTGCAAATGTACCGCTATTGATACCTTCTTTTATAGTATCTGAAATTCTTAAATTTTCAGATATAGTACCAAACATTTTTTTCTTAGACATTTCAAGTATTGAATAAGCATCATTTAAATCATTTGCTTTTTCTTCACTTAAAAATCTAGCAAATAAAGAAGATTTGTTTTTAAATTCTTGAAACACAATAACCTTATCTTCAGTTGAAAAATTTGAAGCACATGCCTCTAAATATAAAGCATAATATTTATTTGCAGTATCACTTAATTTTGATATATCTTTATTTATAATATTATCTGTTTGTTCTTTACAAATTAATGCTAAATTCATTAATAATTTCTTAGTATCATTATATTCCGGCATAAACATATAACCATAAACCATAGAAGTAATATCTCGAGTTAAATCTCTTTTTATATCTTCATCCATAAAACCACTTATTATACTATAATAATCTTCTATATAATCATTTAATGTAACTGGTAAACATAAAGTTAAATTATTTTGAATATACATAAATTTATCATCATCAGTAATAGTTTTTTCAGGATAAGTTATTTTGTCATACATACCATTATATAAATATATTGTATTTTTTATATCTTCCTTACTATATTCTTTTTCTGAAATTTCATATATATCATTTGCTCTTTTTGACACTTCAGCATCATTATTTATATCAAAATCATAAGATAAATATAAGTCTTTATTTTCATACACTTCATTTTGTAAACTAGATGTAGTATCAACAGGCTTTTTTAACTTTTTATTGCAAGCTATTTTAGTACCACCGATTATTATTGCACCTGTAACTACTAAAGCAGTTATTGTTATAGCTTTCTTTTTCTTATCATATGGTTGTTTATTAATATCCATGTGTTCCATTCAAAACGCCCCCTTTTGTTTGAATGCCTCATATAGTAGCACTATTTCGTTATTTTGTCAATATCCACACAGAATAAAAAAGTAAAATAATACCACCTAATAAAAACGAATATCTTCCTATCTTTTTAGATAGTTTTTTACCAAGTTCAAAACCTAATAATGTAAAAAATGAACTTATAATGCAAAAAATAAGGCAAGATAAAATAATATTATAACTTAAATAACTAAGACCTAAGCCAATAGATAAACTATCAAAACTTACGGATATTGCAAATAAAAAAACACCTATTATATCTAACTTTCTTATTTTTTCTCTATCATCAAAAAAGTGAGTAACCATATCTAAAGAAAGAAAAAGAAAAACAAAAAACATTATAAATTTAGGTTTCAAAACAGTATATGAAAATAAAGAAATACCAAAATAATTACCTAAAAGAGGCATAAAGAAATGAAAAAATCCAACTGTTATTGCAGTTATTAAAATCTCTTTTAAAGCAATACCTTTTATTCCATATGAAAATGCTAAAGAAAAAGCATCCATACTTAAACTAATTGCTATTAATATAATGTTTATGATAATAAATCACCTTCCTATATTAATAATATTGCAATTAGTTTAAAAATATTTTTCTATTATTTCTTTTATAAAAGATTTATATTCTATATCACTAGTATTAGTGGTTTCTTCAGCTTCTAAAAGACATAAAGGAGGAAATAATACGCACCACCAATTATCGCCTTCACCACTACCTAAAGTGACTAATAAAGATTCATATTCTCCTGCTTCATATGTAATTCCTTTATATTTTTTCTCTGGAAATGGGTGCATACCATAATCTATTGTGTAAGAATACTCTTTATCTTTCATTTCCGTATTTAATATATCATTAAAATTATCCATGTTCCCAATTATTAAGTTTCTTGCTTGTTTAGAAGATTTTGCATTTTCTAATAAGGTATAAAGTTCTTTTTGCATTTTATCTCTTACTTCTTCTTTTATTTTTTGATCTCTTAAAGAATTACTGTTAGCTAAAACCCTAAATCTAATTGCAGAATCTGGAAGTTTTACCTCTTCATTCTTTTTTGATTTATTATAAACAGAAAATATCATTAATCCAGCAAGAAATATAAGTATTATTTTTTTCATTTAAAAATCACCCTCTATTAACTAGTGAGTGATTTATTTTAATTATATACAAAAACAAACCTATTTTTATCCGACAAATCCTTTTTTATTTCTACTTTTACATCTTTTAGATATTTATGTGCTAATTCTTTAACATCATCACCTTGCTTTTCTCCTATTTCAAATGCTATTAAAAACTTATCTTTTAATACTTTGCTTGCATTTTTTAATATTTCTTCATAATAAAACAATCCGTTATTTGGAGCATAAAGTGCTATTTCTGGCTCGTTATCCTTAACTATTTTTTCTATTTCCTCATCTTCCTTTATATACGGCGGATTACTAACTAATATGTCTACCTTTATATTTTTATCTATATAAGGTTTTAACATATCTCCCAAAAGCAATGATACTTTTGAATTAGTTTTTTCTACATTTTTTCTTGCTACTTCTATAGCTTTAGGACTTATGTCACTTGCATATACAGGCAAATTAAGCTCTTTTGAAAGTGCTATTGCAATTGCACCAGTTCCTGTTCCTACATCAATTATAGAGGGTTTATTAAGCCTTTTGGCATATTTTATAACATATTCTACTAATTCTTCAGTCTCTCTTCTAGGTATTAAAACGTTTTTATTAACATCTAACGTATATCCATAAAAATCCACATTCCCCACTATATACTGAACAGGTTCATTATTCCAAAGCCTTTTAATAGCATCTTTTATATCGCCTTTATAATACTTTTTTAAATATTCTATTTCTTTTTCCATATAATCACCATCTTTTTATTTTATTAGAATTAACAACAATTAAAGGAACTAACATCTCATCTAAAGTTAATCCTGAATGAGCTGATTTATGCAAGTTTGTCTTATTATTCCATCTAATTGCTTTATTTCTTATTCCAAGCGCAAAAAAGTCTCCTAATCCATCTTTATAATATTTATTTTCATACCCTGGTCCATATAAGCCTTGTTTTATAACTTCTTCTTTAGTCATTATTATAAAATCATCTTTTAATATTTTCTTAAGTTCAAAAGGAAAAGTCTTCTTATATTCTTTTTTTACCATAAAGCTAGTTGCTCTATCATCTATTGCTATATTATGGGATAACATTTTAGTAATTGAAGGATAATCCATTAAATTAATATATTCTACGTTTATGTGACCATGATCTGCTAATGCTATTATAGTAGTGTCTTTTAATGACTTACAAGTTTTCTTAAACCATTTATTTATGTGCTTTAAATTTTTTTTCATTTTATCGCTTCCCACTCCGTCATTATGAAGAGCATGATCTGGTTCATTATAGTAAGCATATACATAGGCTCTTTCTTTTGATTTTGTAAGTTTTTTTATTTTCTTTTTCATCTTTCTTAAAGACTCCGTTTTATGATTACTATAAACTCTTAAAGTTTCTGATATATATCCTTCTTTTTTATTAATAATATCAGTTACAGGTTCATATTTAAGAAGGGTTTTAGCTACATTATAATTACAAGGACTCTTATTTGTTCCTTTTATAACGTTTTTTGATAAGCATATAACTTCATCAAAGCATTTAAAATACATATCCCATCCAAGATGTCCATGTTCTTTTGGAGTAAGTCCTGATTCTACTGTTGTTCTAGCAGACATAGTAGTAGATGGAAAATTAGATGATATACTAGTTATTAAATTATCATATAAAAATGGACATATATCCCTATTTTCTTTCAATATATTATACCCTAATCCATCAAATAAGAATAATACTACATTTTTACTATTATTTTCCTTTAATATTTTATCTAATAAATCAAGTGAGTTATGCTTACTTGGTACTTTAAAATATTTTTCAATAGAACAAATTACGTTTACAAGTCCTTTTTTATAATCTGGAAAAGTATATTCCATCAAATCACATCCTTAACATTATTATAACATATGAAAAAACTGAAGAGTTATTCTCCAGCTAATTTTCTTCTTTGATCTTCTGTTATTAAGGCTTCAATTATATCATCTAACTTACCATTCATTACTCTATCTAATGAGTTTGTAGTATATCCTATACGGTGATCCGTTACCCTGTTTTGAGGATAGTTATAAGTTCTTATCTTTTCAGATCTATCACCAGTTCCTATTTTACTTCTTCTTTCTGCCCCAACTTCAGCTTCTTGTTCTCTCATTTTTAGATCATATACTCTTGATTTTAAGATTTTTATAGCTATTTCTTTATTCTTAATTTGTGATCTTTCTGTTTGAGAATAAACTACAATACCTGTTGGAATATGCGTTAATCTAACTGCTGAGTCAGTTGTGTTTACTCCCTGACCACCACATCCTGATGATCTTGTTATATCAACTCTTACATCATTCATATCAAGTTCGAAATCAACGTCATCTAATTCTGGCATTACAAGTACCGTTGCAGTTGATGTGTGAACTCTTCCTTGTGATTCTGTTTGAGGAACCCTTTGAACACGATGTGCTCCTGATTCATATTTTAATTTTGAATAAACGCTATCTCCCTTTATCATAAATGATATTTCAGAATATCCACCACTAGAACCTGGTGTACTATCTAAAAGTTCCACCTTAAATCCTTGATTTTCAGCATATCTAACATACATATCATATAAATCACCTGCAAAGATATTAGCCTCATCTCCACCTGCTGCACCACGTATTTCAACAATAATATTTTTTCCATCATTAGGATCTTTTGGTAAAAGAAGAATTTCTAATTGTTTTTTAAGTTCTTTTTGCTTGTTTAAGTTTTTTTCTTCCTCTTCCAAAGCAAACTCTTTCATCTCAGGATCACGTGCTAATTCCTTAGCTTCCTCATAATCATTCTTAGCTTTTAAATAAGCATCATAACACTCTATTATTTCTGATAAATCAGATTGTTCTTTTGATAATTTAGTAACTTTTTTAACATCGTTTATTACTTCTGGGTTAGTAAGCTCTTTAGTAATTACATCATTTCTTTCTTTTATTGCTTCTAATCTTTCAAACATTACTCATCCATCTCTTCTTCTGTTACAATGGCTAAGTCTTCTAAATCATCCATATCATCATCTATATCATCAAAATCTTCTTCTTCATCTGATATAGCTTCATCTTCTGCTACTTCAGCCTCTTCTTCTGGTTCTTCTTCATCCTCATCTTCTTCATCATCAACTATAGTTTTAACAGAATGAGCTTCCTTTAAATCCCATTCAGCTGAATCTAATAATATAAACCTTTTATCTGTTGTTAATGTAGTATAAAAATCACCTATCATTTCAAACATATTATCTTCATTTATTTCTAATAAATCACATACCTCTTTAAACAAATCACGAGTTGTTTTAGGTTTTTTATCAAGTTTTAACAATTCATAAGCTATATCAGTATAAGATAATAACTCTAATTCCTCTAAAGGCATTTGTCTAACATTCATAATTATCCTCCTACATTTTATCAGGAACTTTTAGTCCCATAACATCTAATAATAACATATTAACATTATACACAACTTTTGACATATATAACCAAGATTTTTTTACATCTTCTCTATCACATAATAGTACTTTGTTTTCAGAATAAAATTTATTATATAAACTTGTTATATTATATATATATTCTGAAATATCATTAAGGCTTCTAGAATTATATGAATTAAGTAATATTCTTGGTAATTCTAAAAGTAAGTGTATAATTTGTTTTTCTACATCTGTTGTTATAGTAATATATTTATCAAAATTAATATTTTGATTATAAGCTTTATTTAATAATGATCTTATTCTTATAGTTGAATAAAGTAAGTAAGGTGCTGTTTTACCTTCTAAATCACTAAATTTTTCTGGATCAAAAATATAATCCGTTGTCCTAAAAGGTAATAAATCTGCATATTTTATTGAGTCAATTGCTATAATTTTTGCATTTTTTTCTAAATCATTACCTACTATATCTTTATTCATTTTTTTCAATGTTGCATTATAAACTATATCAATTAAATTTCTAAGAGACATGACATTTCCATCCCTTGTTTTAAATGGTTTACCATCTTGACCATTTATAGTTCCAAAAGGTAAATGTTCTAAATTAACTCCATCAGGTACAATGCCTGATATCTTAGCAGCTCTAAAAGACTGTAAGAAATGAAGTGATTGTCTAATATCAGTTAAATACCATACGTCTGTTAAATCATAATCCCTCATTCTATTATATAACGTTGCTATTTCCGTAGTTTGATATCCCATGGTTCCATTTGATTTAACTAAAAGTATTGGTGGGACTTCTTTTTTATCGTCTTCTTTTTTTACATTTACAATTAAGGCACCACAATCTAATTTTGCCAAGCCTTTTTCCTTAAAAATATTTACCACTTCTTTTGCAGACGAATCAGCATAACTTTCACCTAACCATAAATCAAAATTTGTATTTAATTCATCATAAACTTCTTTAATATCAATTTTACTTGTTTCAACTACATGTTTCCATAAGGCCCTATACCCAGGAACCTTATTTTGAATCTTATTTGTTATATCTTGTGCATCTTTTAAATAAGTTTCATCTTCGCTTTTTCTTTTAGAAGCTAGTGGATATAATCTTGCTAAATCTTTTGGTGTTACTGGAGATTCTTTAGGATAAGGACCTGTATAATTTTCATCAAAATAAATCAAATTTGGTTGTTCTTCTTTTATCTGTTTTAAAACAAGACCTAAAGGAAGGCCGAAATCACCCAAATGAACATCACTTATAACATCATTATTTAACAACTTAGAAAGTCTTTTAAGAGCTTCACCAATATTTGCAGATCTTAAATGTCCAACATGAAGTTCCTTTGCAACATTAGCACCACCATAATCTATTAAGATTTTTCTTTTTTCTGGATAATCGATATTATTTTCTTTTATGTTTGATATTTTATTTAGTGATTCAATTAAACATTTATTAGATAAGGTAACATTTATAAAACCTGGTCCTGCTATGTTAACATTTTGAAAATTATCATTTTCCTCTAATTTACATTTTATCTCATCAGCAACATCCCTTGGTGATTTATTATATTTTTTACCAAGCATCATAGCTTCGTTAATTTGATAATCTCCCAAATCAGGTCTACTAGATGGTTTTAATGAAACATGATTTATATCATAATTTAAATCATTAATTAAATTAGTTACTAATGATTCAATTTCATTTATAATACTCACTATAAATCTCTCCATTCTAATTCATACTTAAAACTATCACTAAACTCCCCATTCATAAATAAATCATATTCTATCATTATATTATTATCATTTATAATAATATTTTTAGTTTTAGTTTCAAGCTTAATTTCTATTTTCAAATCCTTAATAATATATTTAGTTATTATAGATTTATTCTTTTCAAACTCCAAGTATATCTTTATATCTTCATTTTCCCTTTCAAAAAAAATTTTATTTTCTAAAAGTTTAAGTTTAATCATAGCACCATCATGATTATAAGTAATTATATTATCTTTTAATATTCCTTTTTTATCCTTTACCACTTCGAGTGAAGAAGTAGATTTTATATTATGATTTATAATAATTTTAGACATAAAAACACCCTTAAAATTTTTCTAGTGTCAATATAGCATAGATAAGAAAAAAGGTCAATAAAATATTACAGTACATTTAAAACTTTTTTATTTTTATTGATTGTTTTTATTAAATTCATATAAAAATCTATACATTTTTTAATATTTTATTATTTTTTAGCAATACTAAAATTAGAAAGAAGGCGGTTTAAATGAAGAAAGTAAATATAATATGTAAAATCATAATCGCTTTAATGTTATTATTTTGTATATCTTATACTATACTATTCTTATGTGCTAAGTATACACCTAAAATAGATATAGAAAACTCAAATAGCATATATATGTATGACAAAGATAAAAAAAGTTTCTATGAAGGTAATAATGGTACTAAAAAATGGGTTAAACTAAAAAATATATCAAAAGACTTAGTTAACGCAACTATATATTCCGAAGATAAGAATTTTTATAAGCATAATGGGTTTGATATTCCTAGAATAATAAAATCTATGTTTATAAATATAAAATCAAAAAAACTAACACAAGGAGCTTCAACAATTACACAACAGTATGCTAGAAATTTATTTTTGACATTTGATAAAACTTGGGAAAGAAAAATAAAAGAGGCTTGGTATGCATTTAAATTAGAAACTCAGTACTCAAAAAATGAAATATTAGAAGGCTATTTAAACACAATTAATTACGGAAATGGAATACTTGGAATTGAAAATGCTGCTCAATATTATTTTAATAAACCTGCTAAAGAATTAAATTTAGCCGAAAGTACTATGCTTGCAGGGATACCAAAGTCTCCTGATAATTACTCTCCATTAAATGATTTAAATGCTGCTAAAAAAAGACAAAAAGAAATACTAAGAGCATTAGTTAATAATAAAATTTTAACAAAAAAACAAATGAATAAAACTTCGAATATTAAATTAAATTATTATGGTAAAAAAGAAAACCTTAATTTATCTACATTAATGTATTATCAAGATGCTGTTATAAGAGAATTACAAGATTTAAAAATAGTAAGTGAAAACACAATTAGACAAGAAGGACTTAAAATATATACTAGTCTTGATATTAGTGCACAAACAAATGTAGATGATGCAATTAAAAATAATTTAGAAGATAAAAAAGAGATGCAAACATCTGTTGTGGTCATGAATCCAAATAACGGTGAAGTAATAGCACTAGCTGGTGGTAAAGATTATTCTAAATCACAATATAATAGAGCAGTCCAGTCAAAAAGACAAGTAGGTTCTACTATGAAGCCAATTTTGTATTATGCTGCATTAGAAAATGGGCTTACTGCATCAACTACATTTTTAAGTAAACCTACGACATTTACTTTAGATAACGGTCTTTCATATTCTCCTAATAATTATGGTAATATATATCCTAAAGATAAAATAACTATGGCACTTGCAATTTGTTATTCTGATAACATATATGCAATTAAAACACACCTTTTTTTAGGAGAAGATATGATGATTAAGTATGCAAAAAAAATGGGGATTAAAAGTAAACTTGAAGCTAATGCATCACTTCCCCTTGGAACTAATGAATTATCTATCTTAGAGTTTACTAACGCTTATGCTACATTAGCAAACTCCGGGTACCGTGTTAAAGAGCACCTAATAAAAAAGATAGAAGATGGTAATGGTAATACACTCTATGAATATAAAAATAAAAAAGATAAAGTATTAAATAAATCATATACATATATATTAAGCGAGCTTTTATCTAATACATATGATACATCCTTAAAAAGTTATACATCACCTACATGCGCATCAATTAAACCTAAACTAACAAAAAAATATGCCGTTAAAAGTGGTACTACTGATTATGATTTGTGGACTGTTGGTTACAATCCTAATATAGTAGTTGGTGTATGGACCGGATATGATGATAATAGAAAGTTATCTAACAAAGAATATAAATATTCTAAAAATATATGGGCAGATGTAGTAGAAAGCTATTTAAGAGAAAAGGAAGCTAAATGGTATGCAAAGCCAGATAATGTAGTTGGAGTTTTAACAGATGTAATGACTGGAAATGTAGCTTCAAATGATTCAAAATTAAAAACAATTTTATATTATATCAAAGGAACAGAACCTGGATATAAAAACAATAAAAAAATAACGACTAGCAATTAGTCGTTATTTTTATTCTAAAGTGTCTTCTGATAAAGCCTTTTTTAAATCTTCCTTAGACATTTTACTATAACCTTTTATCTTCTTTTCCTTAGCCATTTCTTTTAATTTTGAAAGATTTACATCATCTAACATTTCTTCAACTGGCATCTTACCATTTTCTGCCAAATAATCAATCTGTTCTTTTGTTAATGTTTCATGTTCTATTAAATTAGAAGCTATTAAATCAAGTAAATCTCTATTTTTTTCTATTATCTTTTTAGCTTTACTATAACAATCATTAATTATTTTTCTAACTTCATTATCTATTTCTAATGCTACTTGGTCAGAGAAGTTTCTATTTTTATTATAATCTCTTCCTAAGAAAGAACTTCCTTCTGGAGTTTCTAATTGAACTGGTCCTAGACTAGACATTCCATATTCTGTTACCATGCTTCTAGCAATTTTTGTTGCTTTTGAAAAGTCATTATGTGCTCCGGTTGTTATTTCACCAAATACAACTTCTTCTGCAACACGACCTCCAAGTAACCCCATTATTTGTTCTAATAATTCTGTTTTAGTTGCTGTATACTTTTCTTCCTTTGGAAGCATTAAGTTATATCCACCAGCCTGTCCACGAGGAATAATAGTTACCTTCTGAACATCATTTGCATTATCTAATTTTATACCCAATACAGCATGTCCAGCTTCATGATATGCTACTAATTTTTTTTCTTCTTTAGTATACTTCTTAGTTACCTTAGCAGGTCCCATAATAACTCTATCTATTGCCTCATCTATCTCAGACATTGTAATTGCACTTTTTTCTCTTCTAACTGCAAGTAATGCAGCCTCATTAAGAAGGTTTTCTAAATCCGCACCAGAAAAACCAACTGTTCTTTTTGCAATACTATCTAAATGAACAGATTTAGATAGTATTTTTCCTCTTGCATGTACTTTTAATATTTCTTCTCTTGCCTTTTGTTCTGGAAGAGCAACAGTTACTTGTCTATCAAATCTACCAGGTCTTAAAAGAGCTGGATCAAGCACATCAGGTCTGTTAGTTGCTGCAATTATTATAATACCCTCATTAGCACCAAACCCATCCATTTCAGTTAATAATTGGTTAAGAGTTTGTTCTCTTTCATCATGGCCACCACCAATACCAGTACCACGTTGACGACCTACTGCATCTATTTCATCAATAAATATCAAGCAAGGTGCATTTTGTTTTGCTTGTTTAAACATATCTCTTACTCTAGATGCACCAACACCAACATATAATTCAACAAAGTCAGAACCTGATATAAAATAAAATGGTGCATTAGCTTCGCCAGCTACTGCTTTAGCAAGTAATGTTTTACCTGTTCCTGGAGGACCAACTAATAAAACACCTTTAGGTATTCTTGCTCCTAATTTAGTAAATTTTTTTGGATTCTTTAAAAAATCTATTAATTCTTGTAATTCTTCTTTTTCTTCTGGTAAACCTGCAACATCTTTAAATGTTACTCTTCCATTATCTGGGTTTAATTTAGCTTTGCTTCTTCCAAAATCCATTGATCCTTTTTGACCATTTAATTGTTTAGTAAAAAACCAAAATGCAAGACCAATTAATAATAAAGTAGGAGCAACATTTATTAAAAATGCTACCCATCCATTTGCAGATGGATCAGACTTAGAAATTATTTTAAAATCTTTTTCTTCACTTGATTTTACTATTTTATTAATAACAGTATCAGAAAGCGGAGTTTTAACTGTAAAAGTTTCACCATCTTTAGCATCTTTTAATTTTCCTTTAATCTGATATGTATATGCTGCTGAAGAAGGTGTTATTACAATTTCTTCAACATTATTTTTATTTAATGCATTATTAAATTCATTATATGTTAACTCTTTATTAATATTATTAGTCATATTATAAAATATTAACAAAGATAAACCTATAACAAGTAATAAAAAATATGGAACCATTCCCCTTTTCATATTCTGATTATTTTGATTCATCATTATATTCCTCCTTGTAATACTTTAATATTATATCATAATTCCCAGTTTTTGACCTATCATATTTAGATTTCTTTATACCTGGAATCCAAATTATATTATCATTTTTATCAGTTACAACAAAACAAGCATTTCTAATAGATGCTGGCACTTTATCATCTATTAAAATATCTTTAATTTTCTTTGTACCATTTAAATTTAAAACTTCAATTTTATCTCCACTTTGTCTCATTCTCACATAAATAGGAAAATTAATATCATCTTTTTTGAAACAGGTAATATAATTGGTTGTGTTTTCTAAATTTTCTATTTCTTCTATTATATAACCATTTGGTAATTTGAGTTTACCAGAAAACAAAAAGCAATCTTTATTATAGTTATATTCCTTGTCGAAATATAACTTATTATATGATTTTATAATATTTATTTTATTTGGCATAGATAATTTTAAATTTGGTTTATTACTATATATTAAGTTAAAAATATTTTTTTTATGAATATTAGTTATTTTAACTATATCATTTTTATAAATTAGAAATAAATACTTTTCTATTATTTTTTGTACTATTAATTTATCTTGTTTTTTTAATAAATCTAGATTTACTATATTTTCATTAACAATAATTTTATAATAATCATTAACTATTTTATCCACATAATTATTATATTTAGAAATTTCATTAGAAAATTCCAAAAATTTCCTGTGGATAAGTTTATTTTCTTCTTTCAGCTTAGGTAAAATGTATTTTCTAAATCTATTTCTTTTATAATTATCACTTAAATTTGACTTATCCACAGCAAAAGATATATTATTTATTTCACACATATTCAATATATCTTCTTTTGTTAAATAAAGAAGAGGTCTTATGATTTTATAATTTTCACGATTAGAAATTAAACTAATACCACTATATCCTTTAAATGATGAGCCTCTTGATAATTTCATTAATATAGTTTCTACTAAATCATCACCATGATGTGCGGTAAATAAATATTTAGAGTTATATTTAATTAAAATTTTATCAAAAAATTTATATCTTTTATTTCTTGCTTCTTCTTCTGTAAATTTATTATTTTTATAGGAATCTATCTTCATAAATTCAAAAATTATATTATTTAAAAAGCAATATTCTTTTAATTTTTTAGCCTCTAAATCACTTTCTTTTCTATGATTATGATGAACATGACAACAAATGATTTTATTTTCTTTGTATTTATTTTTTAATAAATCAAGCAAAAACATAGAATCTGGTCCATATGACACTGCAACAACTAAACTGTCTTCAGGTTTAATATTTAAAGTATCTAAAAAATTATTAACATCCTTCATGAAATCACCTTAAGGTATATTGTAACATAAAAAGGAAAAAACAACACATTATATATAACATTTTAATAAATTTTAACAAAAAAAAGAAAGTTATATAAACTTTCTTTTAATCAGTTAACTCATCTTCTAAAATATCTAAAACGTCATCATCTACTTGTTCACTTTCTAACTTATATTTAACATTAGAATAGTATTTTGAACCAGTACCAGCTGGTATTAATTTACCAATAATAACATTTTCTTTAAGACCAGTTAAATTATCAACTTTTCCTTTAATTGCTGCATCTGTTAAAATACGAGTTGTCTCTTGGAATGATGCTGCTGATAAGAATGAATCTGTTTCTAAAGATGCTTTAGTAATACCAAGCATAATAGGTCTTCCTGTAGCTGGTTTTTTACCATTTATAATAGCGTCTTTGTTAATTCTTGTAAATTCATGCATAGAAACTAACTTTCCATCTACTAAATTTGTTTCTCCTGGATCTACAATTCTTATACGAGCAATCATACGACGAGCAAGTATTTCAATGTGTTTATCAGACACATCAACACCTTGAGATTTATAAACCTTTTGAACTTCATATAATATATAATTTTGTGCAGTAATAGGATCTGTTACAGCAAGTAACTCTTTTGGATTTATAGAACCTATATTAAGAGCATCTCCCGCCTTTACTTCCTGTCCTAATTCAACACATAATTTTACACCATAATTAGTAGTATGTTCTCTTGATTCAACATCATTTGTAATTTCTATTTTATATTTACCATTTACTTCATCTATTTTTGTTATCTTACCATTTATTTCAGCAACTGTTGACTTAGCTTTTGGATTTCTAGCTTCAAATAATTCTTGTACACGAGGTAGACCTTGAGTTATATCAGCACCTGATGCAACACCACCATTGTGGAAAGTACGCATTGTAAGCTGTGTACCAGGCTCTCCGATTGATTGTGCGGCCATAATACCAACTGCTTCACCAATTTCAACTAAATTACCTGTTGCAAGATTTGTACCATAACAATGTTTACAAATTCCATTTTCAGTCTTACAAGTTAAAGCAGTTCTAATTTCAACTTCAGTAATACCTGCTTTATCGATTTTATCAGCTATAGGCTCTGTTATTAACTCGTTTTTATCTATTATCAATTCTTTTGTTTCTGGATTTATTACCTTTTTATTAGTATATCTTCCAACAATACGTTCATGAAGACTTTCAATTACAGTTCCAGCAGCATCATCTATAAATGCTTTTACTGTAACACCTTGAATTGTACCACAATCTTCTTCTCTTACTATAACATCTTGAACAACATCAACTAAACGTCTTGTTAGGTAACCAGAATCAGCTGTTTTAAGAGCTGTATCAGCATTACCTTTACGAGTTCCGTGAGTAGATATAAAGTATTCTGATACTGATAATCCATCAACAAACGATGATGTAACTGGAATTTCTACAGCATCACCATTTGGTTTTGCAAGAAGTCCACGCATACCAGCCATTTGGTTATATTGTCCAATTGAACCACGAGCACCTGAGTTAACCATCATCATAATTGGATTATCTGTTAGAGATTCAACTTTTTGTTTTAATTCTTTTTCTACTTCACTTGTTGTATTATTCCATACTTCACAAACCTTTTCGTAACGTTCTCTCTCTGTTATTAAACCACGTCTATATTGTTTATTTATAGCATCTACTATCTTTTGTGATTTTTCAATTATTTCATTTTTGTGTTCACTTTTTACAACATCAGCAATTGAAATTGAAATACCTGATAAAGTAGAATACTTAAATCCTAGATTCTTTAATTTATCTAGATATATAGAAGTTTCTGTTGTTTTATAACGTTTAAATACTTGAGCAATTATTTTCTTTAAGTCACCTTTAGCAAAAGGTTTTACTATTTCCTTGTCTTTAATTTCTTCTGGAATATTAGAGCCTCTTTTTAAGAAATGAACAATTGGTGTAGTTCCTTCATAATTAGCTTTTGAAGGTTCATTTATATATTGAAAACCATCTGGTAATATTTCATTAAATAGTAATTTACCAACTGTTGTTACTAAATACATTTCTTTTTGCTCTTCTGTAAACATCTTATACTTAAATGATTTTGCTGGTAATGCTATTCTAGCATGAAGAGTAACTTCTCTTCTTTCATAAGCTTCAATAGCTTCATTAGCATTCTTAAATACTCTACCTTCTCCTTTATCACCAGGTTTTTCAGTAGTTATGTAATAGTTACCTAAAACCATGTCTTGCGATGGAGTAACGATTGGTTTACCATCTTTAGGATCTAGTATGTTATTTGAAGATAACATAAGTAATCTTGCTTCAGCTTGCGCTGCTTCAGAAAGTGGTACGTGAACAGCCATTTGGTCACCATCAAAGTCTGCGTTAAATCCAGCACAAACAAGTGGGTGTAATCTAATAGCCTTACCACTTACTAACTTAGGTTCAAATGCTTGAATACCTAATCTGTGAAGTGTTGGAGCACGGTTTAACATTACTGGATGTTCTTTAATAACATCTTCAACAACATCCCATACTCTTTCATCTTGATTTTCAATCATCTTTTTAGCAGATTTAATATTGTGAACTATATCTCTTTCTACTAAACCATGAATAACATGTGGTTTAAATAATTCAAGTGCCATTTCTTTTGGAATACCACATTGATACATCTTAAGTTCTGGACCAACAGCAATAACACTACGTCCTGAATAGTCAACACGTTTACCAAGTAAGTTTTGACGGAAACGTCCTTGTTTACCTTTTAACATAGAAGAAATTGATTTAAGTGGTCTGTTTGATGGACCTGTAACATTTCTACCACGTCTTCCGTTATCGAATAAAGCATCAACAGCTTCTTGAAGCATTCTTTTTTCATTTTGAACAATGATTGACGGAGCATTTAACTCAAGTAATTTTTTCAAACGATTATTACGATTAATAACACGTCTATATAAATCATTTAAATCACTTGTAGCAAAACGACCACCATCTAATTGAATCATTGGTCTTAACTCTGGAGGTATAACAGGAAGAGCTGTTAATATCATCCATTCAGGTTTATTTCCTGATTTATTAAATGAATCTAATATATCTAATCTCTTTAATAATCTTGTTTTCTTTTGCTCTGAAGCACCTTCTAATTCTTCTTCTATTTTTGCTATTTCAGATTTAACATCTATTTCTTTTAGAAGTTTTAATATTGCTTCAGCTCCCATACCAACTTCAAAAGTATTTCCGTATTTTTCATAATAAGCACGATATTCCTTATCAGATAAAGTTTGTTTCTTTTCAAGAGGAGCTGCACCAGGATTAATAACTACGTATGATACAAAGTATAATACTTCTTCTAAGTCTCTTGGAGACATATCAAGTACTAATCCCATACGACTTGGTACACCTTTAAAAAACCAAATATGAGATACTGGAGTAGCAAGTTCAATATGACCCATACGTTCACGACGAACTTTAGATTTAGTAACTTCTACTCCACATCTATCACACACGATATCTTTAAATCTTAATCTCTTGTATTTTCCACAAGCACATTCATAATCTTTAGTTGGTCCAAATATTTTTTCACAGAATAAACCATCTCTTTCAGGTTTTAAAGTACGATAATTTATTGTTTCTGGTTTTTTTACTTCGCCATAAGACCATTCACGAATTTGTTCGGGTGAAGCGATAGATATTTTAATACCTTCAAATCTATTTGCATCTAACATTATTCTTCATCCCCTTCCACTAATTCATCTAAATTATCTTCTAATTCAGATTCAAAATCATCTTCTTCATCTTCTTCGATAGAATCATCTAATGATTCTTTTTCCTGTGATGAATTTGATTTAATCATTGAAACATTATCAATTTCTTCTATTGATAATGGAGAAGCTTCTTTATCTTCCTCTTCTTCTAGAGTTTTAACATCAACTTCCTTACCATCATCAGTAATCATTGCAATATTTAATCCTAAAGCTTGGAATTCTTTAACTAATACACGGAAACTTTCTGGAACCCCTGCTTGATTAATTGGTTTTCCTTTAACGATTGATTCATATACTTTTACACGTCCTACAACATCATCTGATTTAACAGTTAAAATTTCTTGAAGTACATTAGCAGCTCCATATGCATATAAAGCCCAAACTTCCATTTCACCAAATCTTTGTCCACCAAATTGTGCCTTACCACCTAAAGGTTGTTGTGTAACTAATGAATATGGACCAGTTGCACGAGCATGCAATTTATCATCAACCATATGGTCAAGCTTAATCATATACATAACACCAACAGCAACACGATTATCAAAAGGTTCACCTGTTTTACCATTATATAAAACTGTTTTACCATCAAGATCCATTCCAGCTTCACTCATCATTTCTTGAATATCATCCCATGTAGCACCATCAAATACTGGAGTAGATGTATAAACACCTAATTTTTTAGCAGCCATACCTAAATGCATTTCTAAAACTTGCCCAGGGTTCATACGTGATGGAACTCCAAGAGGGTTAAGTAAAATATCTACTGGTGTACCATCTGGTAAGTATGGCATATCTTCTTGTGGAACAACAAGTGATACAACACCTTTATTTCCATGACGACCAGCCATTTTGTCACCAACTTGAATCTTACGTTTTTGAACTATATATACACGAATTTCTTTTGAAACACCACTTGGTAATTCATCAGAATCCTTTTTAGTATAAATCTTTATATCATGAACTATACCAGCTCCACCATGTGGAACTCTAAGAGATGTATCTCTTACTTCACGGGTCTTCTCACCGAAGATTGCATGTAATAATTTTTCCTCAGAAGTAAGCTCAACCATTCCTTTTGGAGTTACTTTACCAACTAAGATATCGCCTTCTTTTACTTCTGTACCTATTCTAATAATACCATTTGAATCTAGGTTCTTACGTGCTTCTTCACTTACGTTTGGAATATCACGAGTAATCTCTTCAGGGCCTAACTTAGTATCACGGCATTGAATTTCGTAATCCTCTAAATATATAGAAGTTAAAGCATCTTCTTTTACCATTTTTTCATTTAATATAACAGCATCCTCATAGTCATATCCGTTATATGTCATAAATGCAACAACTAAGTTTTTACCTAAAGCAACTTCACCCTTATCAGTTGAAGGTCCATCTGCTATTACTTGTCCACGTTTAACACTATCACCTATTCTAACAATTGGTCTTTGATGATAACATGTTCCAGCGTTAGATCCTTCAAAATTCTTAAGTAAATATATATCTTTTGCTTTTGCTGTTTTTACAATTATTTTCTTTCCATCTACATATTCAACTACACCATCAGCTTTAGCTAAAACAACTACACCAGAATCCTTAGCTGCTTGACCTTCTACACCAGTTGCAACTAATGCTGCCTCAGGTTTTAATAAAGGTAGTGCTTGACGCTGCATGTTACATCCCATTAGTGCACGTTTTCCATCATCATGATCAAGGAATGGTATACAACTTGTTGTAACTGAAACAATTTGTTGAGGTGCAACATCGATATAATCAATTTCACTTGGTTTTGCTAATATATTTTCACCATTTTGTCTAGCTGGACAATGTTCTTCCACTATATTTCCATTTTCCATTTTTACATTAGCCTGAGAAATAATATGTCCGTTTTCCTCATCAGCAGTTAAATAATCTATTTGATCTAATAATTTACCTTCTTTAACTCTTCTATATGGAGTCATTATAAATCCATATTCGTTTACTTTCGCATAATTTGCAAGTGATGTAATAAGACCTATATTAGCTCCTTCTGGAGATTCAATAGGACAAATTCTACCATAGTGTGATACGTTAACGTCACGAACTTCCATAGCAGCTCTATCACGAGAAAGTCCACCAGGACCAAGAGCAGATAAACGACGTTTATTATTTAATTCTGATAATGGATTAATTTGATCCATAAATTGTGATAATGGACTTGATCCAAAGAATTCTTTAATAACTGCTGTTATTGGTCTTATATTTATTAATGTTTTTGGAGTTGCAGTTTCAACATCTAAAGTAGTCATTCTTTCTCTGATTACCCTTTCCATACGTGCAACACCAACTCTAAATTGGTTTTGTAGTAACTCACCTACTTGTCTTAAACGACGGTTAGATAAATGATCTATTTCATCTATAGTACCTACGTTTTGTAAAAGATTCAAATAATATGATACTGAAGCATATATATCTGATATTGTAAGTGTTTTAACTGTAAGTGATTGATCATTACCAATAATTTTTATTACTTTTTCTGGTTCAATTGGAGAATAAATACTAACTATTTGAACCATAGTATGATCATCTAATTCTTTATCTAATGTAGCATCAACCATTCCATAACCATTTTTGAAAATTGGTTTTAATTTTTCTAACACATCATGAGTAACCTTTGTACCCTTAGATACTACTACTTTATCATCAACTTTTATATCTTCCGCTAAGATTTGATTTAATAATCTATCACAAACATCTAATTTTTTATTGAATTTATAACGTCCAACTTTTGCCAAATCATATCTAAATGAATCAAAAAATCTAGTTATTAATTGGTTTTTAGCACTATCTAAAGTTGCAGGTTCACCTGGTTTTAACTTTTCATATATTTCAAGTAAAGCTTCATCAGTATTTTTAGTAGAATCCTTTGATAAACTATTTATTAAATATTCATCTTGACCAAATAATTTTAGTATATCTTCATCACTAGAAAGCCCAAATGCTCTTAAAAATGCAGTTATAACAACTTTTCTATTACGGTCTATTCTAACATCTACTACATCCTTACTATTTAGTTTATACTCAAGCCAAGTACCTTTATTAGGAATTAATTGAGAAGAAATTATAGAACGTCCATTCTTATCTATTTCTCTTCCATAATATACGCTTGGAGAACGTACTAATTGTGATACAATAACACGTTCTGAACCATTAAAAATAAATGATCCAGAATCTGTCATAAGTGGCATATCACCTAAGAATATTTCTTGTTCTTTTACCTCACCCGTTTCATTATTGAAAAGACGAGTTTGAACTTTTAAAGGAGATGCATATGTAGTTTTTTTCTCCTTGCATTCTTTAATTGTATGCCTTGGTTCATCAAAAGAATATTCACCAAATTCTAAAGATAATGTTCCAGAGAAATTTTCTACTGGGCTTATTTCCTCTAACACTTCTTTTATTCCATCTTGAATAAACCAATCATAAGATTTTGTTTGTATCTCTAAAAGATCAGCTAACTCTAATGAATTAGTTACTCTAGAGAAATCTCTTCTTTCACGGTATTCGTTTACTTTTTTTATTTTATAAGCCACGCAATTCCACCCCTAAACTATAAAATTTTAAAGAACATGTCTAAAATTAAAGACACAGTACCAATTTAAAATGTTACATTAAAAATCTATAATTGTCAATCAATTTTACAAAAAAACACAAATAATTTTAATATTTGCGTTTTTTTATTATTTTATTCATTATTATTTTGCTTTTATAATGAAAAAACCTTTTTTTCTATTTATTAAATCAACACTATTATATATATATTTCATATCTCTAATTAAAGATAAAGCCCCCTTATCTTTTCTAACAACAATCCATATTTCACCATTTTCTTTTAAATGATTTTTACCATTCATAACAATTTCATATAGTTTTTCTTTACCAACTCTTATAGGTGGATTAGATAATATGTAATCATATTTATTATTTATATTTAAATATGCATCAGAAAAAAATACATTAGCCTTTATATCTTGATTTTTTAACGCTAATTTCGCTAGATTTATTGCCCTTTTATTAATATCACACATATCAACATTAAAACCTCGAATTGCAGCATATATACCAATAGCACCTGTTCCGCAACCTATATCTAAAAATTTTTTTTCATGTGAATTATTATACACAAATGTTTTTAACAATAATTCTGTTCCAAAATCCAACTCATTTTTAGAAAATACACCATTATCAGTATAAAAATAATAATTAGTATCATTCATAGAAACTTTCACTTTTTTTATTTCTGATTTTAAATTTTCTTCATTAGTAAAATAATGTGCCATATATAATCACCCATATCAATTATAACAAAAAAGAACTACAATATGTAGTTCTTTAAGTACTTATTTAACTAAATTATGCAAGTTCAACAGTTGCGCCAGCTTCTTCTAGCTTAGCTTTAATATCGTTAGCTTCTTCCATTGGAGCGTTTTCTTTAACATTTCCACCTTCATCAGCTAACTTCTTAGCTTCCATTAATCCTAGACCAGTAATATCTCTAATTGCTTTAATAACTTGGATCTTAGCTGCTCCAGCATCTTTTAATACTACAGTTGCAGAAGTTTTTTCTTCAGCTTGTGCTCCAGCTACTGGTTGAGCAGCAACTGCAACAGCACTTGGATCTACTCCAAACTCTTCTTTCATTGCATCTACTAATTCTTTTACTTCAAGAATTTTCATTTCCTTTATTGCATCAATAATTTCTTGTGTACTTAATTTTGCCATTTTATTTTCCTCCTAATTTTTATTATTTTTCTTCCTCTAAATTTTGACTATGTAAGTCAAGACATATTGCAACATTCTTAACATGTTCCATTAATCCTGCTGCAAACATAGTAAGTAATCCATCTCTTGATGGTATTGTTGCTAATTTGTTTAATTCTTCTAAGCTTGCTTCTTTTCCATCTACATAACCACCTTTTAATTCAAGTGCTGGGTGAGTTTTAGCAAAATCTGCTAAAACTTTAATTGCAGCAATTTCATCATCAGATGTAGCCATGGCAGATGGTCCTTCTAAACATTCATCTAATTTGATTGAAAGTTTATCAAAAGCTCTTTTAGTCAAAGTATTTTTATATACTTTATAAGAAGAATTTTCTTCACGTAATTTGCGACGTAATTCAACAATTTCAGCGTCTGTTAAACCACGATAATCAAATAGTACAACACTATTTGCATTTTTAACACGTTCAGCAATTTCATTAACAACTTCTTCTTTTTTAGCTATTATAGCTTGGTTTGCCATGTTTCTTCCTCCTTTAATTTTAGTATAAGTACCTAATTAAAAAGTCTTCATGACAAAGACATGAAGACCTTAAAATCCATTTTTTGATTTTGTCCTCGGTAGGAATACTAGTTATGTGATTATATCACTCCTACTGTCTTTGGTACTATATAATTACGCTCTTTGAGCAATAACTACTAACATTTTAAATCATTTTATATTATTTGTCAAATGATGCTAAATCAACCTTAACACCAGGACCCATAGTTGAAGCTAATGATACACCTTTTAAATAAATACCTTTAGCAGCTTGTGGTTTTGATTTGATGATAACATCCATAAATGCTTTTATGTTAGAAACTAACTTTTCATCATCAAATGAAACTTTACCAACTAATGCATGTACGTTAGCATATGAATCAGTTCTGTATTCAACGCGTCCTTTTTTAACATCTTCAACAGCCTTTTTAGTATCCATAGTAACAGTACCAGTTTTAGGGTTTGGCATTAATCCTTTAGGGCCTAAAACCTTACCTAACTTACCTAACATAGGCATCATTTCTGGTGTTGCAATAATTACATCAAAATCAAACCAATTTTCCTTTTCAATTTTAGTAATCATGTCTACATCACCAACAAAATCAGCTCCAGCTTCTGTTGCTGCTTTTGCTGCATCACCTTTTGCTAAAACTAACACTTTCTTAGTCTTTCCTGTTCCAAAAGGTAAAACTATAGCACCTCTTAGTTGTTGATCATTTTTCTTAGTATCTAAATTTAATCTAACTGCTATTTCTACAGTGCCATCAAATTTTGATACAGAAGTCTCTTTAACTAATTTAACAGCTTCTTCTAAAGAATATAATTTACCCTTTTCAATTTTGCTTAAAGCTTCAGTGTACTTCTTACTTTTCTTTCCCATTTTCTTACCTCCTTGTGGTTTATAGCGGATTTTCCTCCCACATAGATAAATCTATATGACTATTTTTATTATTTTATTAATCTTTAATTTCAATACCCATATTTTTAGCAGTACCAGCAACTATTTTCATAGCTTCTTCTACAGTATATGCATTTAAATCAGGTAATTTTATTTCAGCAATTTCTTTTAATTGATCCTTAGTTATAGAACCAACAATTTCTGAAGAACCTTTTGTAGATCCTTTTTTTATTTTAGCAACTTTTTTAATTAAGAATGCAGTTGGCGGAGTTAAGAATCTAAGTTCAAAACTTCTATCATCATAAACTGATATTTCAACTGGAACAATATCTCCTATTCTATCTTTTGTTGCGTCATTATATTTAACACAAAATTCACCAGAGTTAACACCTAATGGTCCTAGTGCAGTACCTACTGGTGGAGCAGGTGTAGCTTTACCTGCTGGTAATTGTAATTTTAATTTTCTTACTAATTCCTTTGCCACGAAAAACACCTCCTATATTATATTTTTTCGCGAGTGGTCAAATAGCTTTATTTTTAATCCGCGCCTTCCACTAATCTTTTTTTCTTTCATCATCTATATAAAATATATAGCTGCGAATATAATTTTATCACAGCATATATGATAAAAGCAAGTGCTTTTTTAATTACTCTTTTGTAAATTGAGTAAGTTCAAGTTCAACATTTGTCTCTTGACCAAATAAATCTATTGAAACATTTGCTTTTCCAGCATCTAAATCAATACTAGTTATTTTACCAGCAAGCATTTTAAATGGTCCATCTGTTATTTTAACGTTATCACCAACTTCATAATTAGTAACAACAGTATCTCCCTTATAACCAATCTCTTTAAATATTCTTTCAACTTCATCATCATATAATGGAACTGGTTTTGCACCCTTTCCTGATGATCCTAAAAATCCAGTTACACCAGGTGTATTACGAACAATATACCATGATTCATCTGACATTATCATTTCAACTAATACATAACCTGGAAATAATTTTTTAATTTTTTCCTTTTTCTTACCGTCTTTTATTTCTACTTCTTTTCTTTCTGGAACAATTACTCTAAATATGTTTTCTTGCATATCCATAGAGTTAATCCTCATGTCTAATTTTTCCTTTACTTTAGCTTCATGACCAGAATATGTATTAACTACATACCATTTTTTTTCTTCTTCCATATTAGCTAAATACCTCCTTTAAGTATGAAAATAAGGCAATAATCATATCTGTACCTATAAAAAACACACAAATAAATATCATAAAAACAATTGTTGCAATAGAATATTTAATTAAATTCTTCTTAGAAGTCCACATTATTTTTTTAGATTCTTTTGCAACATCAGCAAAAAAATCCTTTAAAAACTTAAATAAATTTCTTTTTTTCTTAGCTTTTGCCATATTTTATCTCCTATTAATTCAAAATAAAAAACACTAAAAGATGTGTTTACTAACTAAATAGTAACACATTAAATAAAATTAGTCAATTTATTTCTTCTAATATTTTTCTTAATTTTATTCTTATTCTAAACAAAACACTTTCTATAGACTTTGCTGTTTTATTAAGCGTTTTAGAAATTTCTTCGTTACTAAAACCATAAATTTTAAGTTCATAAACTTGCTTTTCAAATTTTGATAAACAAGTTTCTATTTTTTTATTGAAGTATATAGCCTGCTCTTTACCAACTAAAAGATCTTCTATAGAGCGTTCATTACTAGATATTAAATTATCTAAAGTGTTATTATCCTCATTTAATTTATAATCTATTGAATAAGACTCATTTAAAATACTATGCTTTTTTCTATTTGCATTTCTTATAGCAGACATTATTTTTCTTTTTATACAAACAAATGCAAATGTAGAAAATTTTATATTTTTTTGATCTTTATAAGTTTTTATTGCAGAATCTAATCCTATTAACCCTTCCTGATACAAATCATTATAATCAAGACCTTTGCCATCTACTAGTTTTACATACTTCCTAGCATAATAATCTATAACTGGTTCATATTTTTTAAATATAGTATCTACTGCATCCTCATTATTTTCACAAACCATATAAAGTAATTCATAATCATCTTCATATTGTTTTATCATTTTATTCCCCCAATCGTTGTCTTACTACCTCATATATCATTATTCCTGCTGCAACAGATGCATTTAAACTATTTATTTTTCCATACATAGGAATTGATGCTATAAAATCACAATTTTTACTAACTAAATTACTTATTCCAAAACCTTCACTTCCAATTATTAAAGCTACCGGAACAGTATAATCTATTTTATTATACGAAATACTATTTTCCATATCTGTTCCAACTATCCATATTCCAAGTTTTTTTAATGTTTTTATAGTAGCATTTATATTAGTTACTTCAACAATTTTAACATTATCAAGTGCACCAACACTTGTTTTCATAACAGTTGAATTTACTCTTACACTTCTATTTTTAGGAATTAGTATATAATCAACACCAGATGCTTCACAAGTTCTTATAATTGCCCCAAAATTATGAGGATCTTCTAAATGATCCAAAATAACAATAAACGGATTTTCCGGCATATTATTAATCATATCATTTATATTTAAATATTTAAAATCCGGAATTTGTAATATAACTCCTTGATGATTACCACTTTCCATTTTGTCCATTTCATATTTGTCCAAATAAGTTATTTTAGTATTAATATTTTTTAAATCTTTTTCAATTTCACTGCCCATCATATTTTTAGATAAGTAAGCACTAATTATATTTCTTTTATTATTTATAAGTTCTTTAGCAACATTCTTTCCATATACATACATATTAATCACCTAAAATTTCTTTCATTATTTCATTTATTCTTTTATAATCATTTTTTAAATATAACATCCCAAACAAAGCTTCTAATGCAGTTGCCTTTTTATAATCTACAATATTAGAATTTTTTGGTTTAGAGTGTGTTTTATAATTTCTTGCTCTATTTATTGTGTACAATTCATTTTCATTAAAAATATTTTTTTCTAACAAAGTATCTAATATTTTAGATTGACTATTTGCACTAACATATTTATTAGCTTCTTTATTTAATATATTTGATTTTCCCATTTTCTTTTTTAACAAATATTCTCTTATTAAAACTTCATATACAGAATCTCCTAAATATGCTAAAACACCAGCATTTATTTCATTTACATTCATTATTTTTCACATCCATAAGTATTAAAGCACATAAAAAGCAAAAAAACAAGGTATACCTTGTTAATCTATTTTTAATATTTTTTCACCCGTTTTAGAATATAAATATTTTTCTCTTGCATATCTTGCAGCATATTCTGGATTTTTAAGTTTTTCAACATCATCAGAAAGTATTTTTTCTTCTTCTTTTAATTTTTCTACTTGAGCTTTTAACTTAACTTTTTCATTTGTTTTTTGTTTAATTTTAAAAAGATTACTAACAGATGAAATAATAGACAAGCATATTATAAAGAAACACACTATAGAAGTTAAAACCATTCTACGTCTTTCTTTTGCAGTTAATTTGTTAGCCATTATACCACCTCGTTATAATTTTATTATATAACTTTTTCATAGTATTTTCTAGATATTATTGTCTTTAAAGTAAAGTAAATGACAAAAAAGCATTCCTAATATTAAAAATATTATAATATAATAACTTAACATACCATAATTGATTCTATATAATAAGAAATAAAAAAATAAAACATTTATAATGCAAAATAAAAAAAATGATAAAATTTTAATTATATTTCTTTTGAAAATTACATTCATTAATACCTTGTATACCATAAAAAAAAGCATACCATAAATAAAAGAAAAAAAAATAACTTTAAACTGATTTTCTAAATTCATCATTTAAATAATTTATTTAACATGGAATTTTCTTTTTTTGATTTTATATCATCTAAATATGAAAAACCATCTATTATTCCTTTTATTGTAATAGTACCTTCATAAGTATCTAACTTTATTATTTCTAATTTTCTACCCTTTATTCCAAGAGGTCCTGCAACTGTTTGTAAAATAAATTCCTCACTATCAAAACTATCTATCTTAGTTATACCACTAATTATTATATTTTGCCTTTCACTAACAGTAATACTATGATTCATTAATTCCATTTTTTCTTCATTAATCTCCATGTTTTCCTCCTAGTTAATTATATAAAAAAGAAAGATAAATATGACAGTAATTTACCTTTCTTCATTATAAGCTTTTTCTATTGCATCATCAATTTGTTTTCTTAATTCTGCATTTATAGGATGAACATAATCTTTATATTTTCCATCAGATAATTTTTTATTTGGCATTGCTGCAAAAATTTTAGTATTTCCTTTTATAATTCTTATTCCATTTACCTTTAAACAATTATCAAAAACAATTTCAGCATAACCAATCATTCTTGAATTTTCTTTTGTTTCCTTTTGAATAGAAACACTTGTTATTTCCATATGATCACTCCTTTAATTGATATTACTAAATATAGTTTAACATAATAATTAAAAAAATAGCAAAAAAATTCTGCTATTTTTTTATTTTTTTTCTAATTATTATAGCTATGACTAATAAAGCTACTAAAGAAGATATAATAAAAGCATAATTAAGTATTTTTCTACCAGTAATTATAGTTACAACTAATTCTGCTGAAGCAGAGCTTCCATATTTATTTGACTTTTGATCTATCATTTCGACTAAATAATATCCATCTTTATCACTATCTTTAATTGTTACTAATGCCTTTGAATTTTTATCTTCTATAAGTTCATATCCCTTTGGTGCTTCTTTTTCTGCCACTCTATATTCACCAGGTGGCAATTTTGAAATACGAGCAATTCCATCTTTTGTAAGAATTATATATGTTGCATCACTATTATTTTCTGTTATTTTTGAATCATACTCATATGAACCTTCTTCAATTTGTTTTAACAACATATCTTTATAGACATTATTTATTTTCATTTGAAGTGAGAATTTTCCGCCAGAGACAAATTCACCATCTTCATTTTTCTTTTGAAACTCTAATCCAGTAAAACCGTTTGTAAATGATACATTTTTATCAGAACCACATACATCTATATTTTTAACTGGAGATGATGGTAATGTAAGTCCCTCTGGTGGTTTTGTTTCTGATATAGTATATTTACAGCTCTTTAAAGTATATACTTTAAACTTTCCCTTACAAGTACGTAACTTTGTTGTTGCGCCTTCTATATCTTTCGTTACTGTTTGATATTCTCCATCTTTAATTTTCTTAAAATATAAACTATTTCCGTTTTCTTTTATCTCAAATTCAGGACCAGTATAAGTATCAGTTCCACATCCATCATCTAATTCAACTTCTTGGTTATTTTCATCTACAGTTTTTTTAGTTAAATTAAACTCTTTATTCTTATTTGATAATGATATTGTTCCATAACTTGCTGTTCCAGAAATATTTGAATGAGTAATAGAAACTGCTTTTGGAGTCGAATCAAGCTCATATCCGGCTGGTGCTGTAATTTCTTTTACATAATATGTTCCAGGATAAGGAATCTTAGCATATGTTGCAACACCATTTTTATCAGTTGTTATAGTTCCTAAAATTGTTGTACAAGAACTATTAGTACAAACATTAAATTTTGCACCACTTAAAACAGCGCCATCTAACTTTGCTTTTTTAATAACTTTTAATTGATAACTTGGTGTATATACTTTTATATGACTAAAATCAGTAATTCCACCACCAACTAATAAATCTTGGTATGTACCATCATAATATGCTGTTGCTTCATTTGGATTTCTTCCTGGATCATCTTTATTATATATTTTTATAGATACTTTCTTTGCATTATCAATACTTATTGGTTTATCAGATGATATAGTAATTGAATCATCTGTTTTACTTACTTTCAAGCCAGATGTTTCATATATTGTCCAATATTTAAAATTTGTATCATTTATTGTTAAACTATAATTACTACCATTCCAGGAAAGAGAAACAACATTAGCATTAGAATCTGATGGACTAAACTTATTATTCCCATCACCTGGATTTAAACGATTAAACGATCCTCTTATAGCATTTAATATTCTGAAATATTCTGTCGGAATAACAGAGTCACTTAAACTACCTTTACACCCCCTTACATTTTGAGTTATATCATAAAATGAGCAATTCGGACCATAATGATTATCAGGTGGATATTGTTCAAATGTTGTTCTTTCGCCTTTTACAACTTCCCAAATTAATCCTTGTGCTGCAAATATTTTTTTTGCTGTATCAGATCCAACACCCTCATAGTATGATTTACTTTGAACTTTACCAACATTAATTGCAAATGTTAAAATTTGTTTTAACATTTTTCTTTTTTGAACTGAATCTATTGTCCCTGCTATATCAAAATTGTCAATTGGCAGGCTTAAATTTCCTGAGAAACCTGCAGAAGGAAGCGGTACCCCTGGCTCTATACAATATGCGTGCATTCCATCTACCATATAAATTCCTGTTGCATAATTTAGTTTTTTATTTACTCCATTTAATGTAAATTGAACATTCTTAAATCCTGCTGGATATGCATAAACTGCACCTGTTTGGTATGCTTTTAATGAACTACTAAATCCGAAGAAGGAGAATATAACAAATAGAAATATAGTTAGTTTTTTAAATGTTTTACTATTCATTTTAATCACCTTCCTCATTTTGTCCTGCAACTACTAGAATTTGTAAATCTTCATCATCTACTGATGCATAATTTATAAATGAACCAGCTTCTTTTCTTGAAATATCAAATGCAATTGTTAAATATTTTTTCTCTCCACTATTAATTAATTGATCAAATAAAGTATTGTTTTCTAAGTAACCATTATCATTCATTACCCAACCTTTATTTTCTTCATACTTGTCATTAAATGTCATTCCATCAGGAATATAATCTTTAACTTGATATATATATCCTGGATAGTATCCAGTATTTTCTAGTTCTAATGTATAAACAACTTTTATACTTAAATTATTTATATCTTTTACATCTAGCTTAGCTAATGTTGCATTTCCATAATCTCTAGTTGTAGAAACACCTAAACGATTTGTTGTTATAGCTTTTGTTATATATTTAGTAAGTTTAACAGAATATTCTTTTCTTAATGCAAGACCTAGATTTATATTACTTACTTGTCTTGTATTATCAGTTATTTCAATATCATCTGTTCTTACTATTACACTTTGATTGTTTACTTCATCTTCCTTTTTAGTCTCGTCATTATCAGATTTTTCAACATCTTCTTTTTCGTTTTCTTTTATATCTTCTTTTTCATTTGAAATTGTTACTGATTTAAACTGAGATGTAATAGATTTATCTAAATTTACTTGATATGGTGATATACCATATTTAGCAGTATTATATTCCGCTACAACATAATATGTTCCTGGCATTAAATCGGTTAAACTATAGTAGCCTTTTTCATCTGTTGTTACTGTTTTAATTAATTCATTATCAGAAGATGAATATAGTTTCAATGTTACTCCAGAAACTTTTTTCTCATCAAATTTCATAATACCATCTGAATCAAAATCTTCCCAAACAGTACCTGTTATTTTTTTACTAATTACAGACACAGTAAGTTCATGTAATGTTTTAACATCTGAATCATATACTAAATAAGAATTTATTTTATACATATCATCAGTTTTATTACCCTTTGGATTTATTGTTATTCTTTGATCATATAATTTATTTACATCTAAATTTATATTATTAACCTTTATTGCTGTAACTCTAGAATAATTATTTTTCTTATATTCATCACAATTTTTCCAATCAATTTCTGTAGAATCTCTTAAATTTTCTTCTTTACTAACTAAAGCAGGTAAACTTACAGTACATAAAGCATTATCTGGCAAATCAGATATAGTATAAGTTCCTGTATAAGATACCTTTTCGTTACTAATATCATTGTAAGGTAATACAGTTACTAAAGAAATATTATTATGTGCCATTTTATCATTATTATATAGTTTAGTTCCTACATAAAAACTTGTATCTTTTGATATAGCAACATTTGAAGCATATTGATTATAAGAAATTACTTCATTATTTTGATATATAATGCTTCTAATTGTTGTTCTTTCTGATATATCTGATGTATCACTAATATTATCTGGTGTTGTAGCCTGTATTTCAACCGATATATCTTTTTTTGTACCTGAATTAATATCTATGTCATAATTTATATCAAATTGTATTGGATCAATCCATTCATTTACTTTTTGCCCTTTAAGTTCATATGTTAAAGTTTTTCCATTATTACTTACATTTGGTAACATATAATTTTCATTATATATATAATTAATACCTGATGGAAGATTAACTTTTATTATAACTGATTTCAACTCATTTATACCTGCTAAATTAGTATTAACATTTTCACCTGGCAAACTAATTGTTGGATATATGCTTAGTGTTGAACTATTTTTTTCTGCACCATTTACAATAACATCTTGTTCACTACTACCAACAAACACTTTAGTTCTTGCTTTAAATGCAGTTATATTTATTTTAGCAGAAGGGTCACTTTCTTTATTTACATCCTTTATTGTTTTATCTTCTAAAGTTTCTTTATAATATGCATTTGATGTTAAAGATATTGTTCCACCATGATTACCAACATTTGTCTTTAATCTTATCCTAAAGTTTATATTTTGACCTGGTTTTACTTCTTTTACAGTATAAGTCAAATATGCTAATGTTAAATTTTCTTTTTGTATATTTTCATCATCGTATGATTCAAATTCTTTTGCATCACCAACACATGTAGTGCCAGATTCTTCCATTTTACAAGCATAATACTTAACTATTACTTCTTGATTATCATTAATACCACTAATTTGATAAGCTTCTTTTAAATTACTTGAATATTCTATCATACTAAATAAAGCGGTTGGATTAGTAGATGTTGAAGTACCAATAGCTATTGGAACCTTAACTGTTACTTCATCTATATTGCTATCTCCATCAGCAGAATAAGAAAATAAAGATTTTAAAACAGTTTCTTCTCCATATGATAAAGTTTTTTCCTTTGTTTCGAATTCTAAACTATTCGTCTTTGTTCCAACAGAATAATTTTTATTAACTGAGGTTCCTTTAGAAACTTCTTCATTATTATTTCCATAAGCTATTAAATCAACAGTTATGTTATTGGTAACTGAACTATCACGAATAGATTTTGCATTAACAAAATAAGAGCCTAGTGCTATAAAATTATTATTATATAAATATAAATTACCATCAGATTTTATATTTTTAGCAGTAAACATATATTTAGTTATAAAATTAATTTTATTTGTAACTTCAAGAACAAATCCATTTTTATCAGTTACTTTATAAACAGCATTATATGTACCTGCTTTGTTAGTATTTAATTTACTTATTTCTTCATTTGTTAATACATCATAATATTTAACAGAACAATTTGAAGTAGAATTACAAGTGAAATCTTTTGAATCTATAGATAGTAATGGATCACCATATTTACCATTTGACGATGTATAAATTGCATTAGCTGTTAAAACTTGTGCTTTAACAAAAGGCATTTTATCGACAATTTTAACAGTTCTTTCAAAAGTTATTGTATTGTAATTTTCTTCATTATCTTTTGTAGTTCCTGTTACTATATAAGTGATTTTATATTCTCCTATTTCTTTAGTATTAATAGAACTTTTTATTTCATCATCTTTTGTTATTGAACTTTCATAATTAGTTAATATTTGACCATCTTTTATTAATCCTGGTTCTTTATATAAATCTCCTTTAAGCAAAGTTATTGTTTTACTATCATTTAAAGAATAAGTGCTTTCTTCCATTTGCTTTGTTTCTTTTTTTGTTACTTTTATAGTTCTATAAAGCGTTATTTTTCCTGAAGCAGAACTATATTCATAACTTACCTTATATGTTCCTTCTTTTTCAGTTAATTCATCTATTTTTATTTCCTGACCTGACTTATCAGTTATAGTTCTCTTACAATTTTTAAAATCCGTTTTACATAGTGCACTTGCACTTTCATTTGTTGAAATACCATATTCTCTATATGTATCATCTACTTCTAAATTTATTTCTTTATCCCCTATTAAATAAGCAGCTGGGCTTGTGTTTGTAACTAAGTTACCACTTACTCCTTTATCTGTTTTTTCTAGATTTGTACTATCCCCTGAATTATAAACTGAAAAATTAAAATAATCTAATTTATGATTTGGCATACCTGATAATAATTTAGTTGATGAATCATATACTCCATAAAAATTTTTATCTTCTTCTAATTCTATTTGAGAGGTTACTTGATTAGCAGTTTGAGTTGCTTCTAAAACTACTTGAAAATTAGGTTTAAAATAAAGCCCTGATAATCCATTTGGATATTGTTCCTTATACAAACCAACTAATATTCCAAATGGTGCTAATCTTCCATTTTCTATTTTTTCTGATTTATATGCTGTTCCAGGAACAATTTTAGTAGTTAATGTTGCTTCTTTACTAATTACTTTAACTGGTTTTAAATTATCTATACTATATTTTAATGAGTCTGACGTTTCTTCATATATATCAAAAGTAACATTTATATCACTATTATTTTCAACATTTCCAACTCTTAAATATAATTGTTTTGATAATTTTTCTCCTACTTTAGAACCATATATAGTAACTGTAAGTTCCTTTTTGTTTTCGGATGGTTTATAATTATCTTCTTCATCATTTATAATCCATTCTGCATCAATATCATTTGTTAATGTAGCTTTTATTACAACGCTTCTAACAACTGTGGCATCATCTTTTAGATTATCAATTGATAGTTTATAAGAAACATCGTATACTAATGTATTAAAACTTGGTATGGATTCTATTTTATCAGTTGATATCGTGCTTTTTGGTGTAACACTTGCTGATGATATTTTTACTTTTCCTTTATATTCATCATTATCAGATGCATAAACAATAAGAGCAACTATGCATGAAAATAAAAATACACCTATAAATGCAGATATGTATTTATGTTCCTTTATAAAATTTTCTATTCTTATTTTTTGAATAAGAAAAAAGTCTTTAATTTTTTGTGCTTTATTATTTTTTATATCACTCATTATATAGACCTCCCATTTTAGTTTTATACATTATAATTTAATCATAAATCAGTAGAAAATGCAATAAACATAATAAAAAAAAGTCCATATATTATGAACTTATTACAACATTATTAATTAAAACATCTTTATAACCAAAACTTTTAATATCAGTCTTTGTTTTTAATGTCCATATGTTTTGATATGTATTTAAAATTACCCCCTCATACATTTCGTTTTTGTTTCTGCCTATATCAACATAAACCTTTATTTTTTTTCCTTTTAGCAATGTTATATTTTTTTTGATTTCATCAAGCATTTGTATCTCCTTTATCTTGGGTATCCCGTCGTCATAACCCCTCTTGTATTTACTCCTCCTATACCATCTTTACCATTACTTGTTTTTTCAAGTAACTCTAGCAAATCAACATTTTTATTTTTATCCGACAAACTAAGAGACAATGCAATTATTGCCGGGTCTAAGGCATGTATATTTATTCTCTTTGGACTTGATGCAAAATTAGCACCCGCTTTTATTAATTTTTCATAATCTGATTGACACGCACCTGCAATAATTATTAATTTATCATAATCACGTTGATATTTCCTGCAAACTTTAACCGCACCACAAAAATATTTTGAATTTTCTTTAGTTTTTGAATCATGGCCAGTTATAACAACTATATCAGGGTTTATATCTTTTAGATACTTTTCGATATTTTTTTCCATATCACTTTCTTCAGAATAAACTCCATAAGCCAAAACATTAGCATCCTTATAAAAAGATAAACATCTATTTAAATATTCCTTGTCACCATCTGCTGACATTTACTAAGTAAGTCGAAAGCCTTTTTTATAAGCAAGACCCAATGTCTTACCTTAATATAATTTAATATTTTTTGTTTTTCCTACACCAAATTTAAATATTATTTCTATTGTATTATCTTTATTAATGATAACTTTTTTTATTAAACTTCTTATATATTCTTTATCCATTATATCTTTTTTTATAAATTTATTATAAATATCTATTAGCTCATTTTTCTTTTCTTCACAGTTCATTTCTTCTATTAATTCTTTCAAATTAAATTCTAGCTTTTCCTTTTCTAAAGATATATCCTTTTTTCTTTTAATAAATTCCTCTAGACTAATATCGCCCTTTGTTTTAGAAAGATATATACCTTTAAGCCTCATATCACAATTTTCTATTGCTTTATTTATATTTTCAATCTTCATCTTTGGTCTGTGTTTTTGATTAACTTCCTTCATGACGTCATTTATCGCATCATCAGAATTAACATAAACTTTGATCAAATCCTTTATATTATCTTCCAAAATTGTTCTTAATTTAGAATCATATAAAGTTCTATTATCACATTTTTTTCTGTTTATTGTTTTATTACAAGAAAAATAATATACCTCTTTCCCATTTTTCGTTTTTCGGCAAGCAGTCATTTCATTGCCACAGCATCCGCAAAAAACTAATCCTTTTAATGTACCATCATAATTATTTTTTTGCCTTCTAGCATTACTTTTAAGTTTTGAATTAGCTTCTATAAATAATTCATTACTAACAATTGCAGTATGTGCATCACTAATTTCTTTTCTATCTCTTATAGGAATCCATTTTCGTTTCTTTTGTCTAAAGTCCTTTTTTTCGCTCTTTCTTACTACGATAGATCCTGTGTAAGTTTTATTTTTAATTATCCTATATATTATTTTATCAGTCCAATCATAATAATATTTTTTATTTTTGCTTGGAGTAATATTCATATATATAACAGGTGGTGCAATTTTTTCATTATTTAAAACGTCTGCAACTTCTTTTCTTGACATACCAGATGCGATACTTGAAAATATTCTCTTAACTATACTTGCTGAATACTCATCTACTTCTAAAAATCTTTTTTTATCTTTTTTTACTACTTTATAGCCATATGGTGCTGTAAAACCAATAAATTCTTTATTATTCGTTTTAGTAAGTGATACTTGTTTTCTTTTAATAGAAGTATCTCTTACATGTTGACTATTTATAACGGATTTTATTTGCACAAGACTATTTTTTTGAAAGTCACTAGGATTATTAGAATCGTAGCAATCATCAATTGCTATAAATCTAATATTATATTTTGGAAAGTACTCGCTTATATAGTAGACTGTATCAATAAAATCTCTACCTAATCTTGATATATCTTTAGTTATTACTGTATCAATTAAGCCGGCTTGAATATCTGAAATAAGTTTTTCAAATGCTGGTCTTTCAAAATTGATGCCTGAATAACCATCATCAATATATTCTTTATTAATATGAAAGTTCATCTTCTTAGCATATTCATTCATTATACTAATTTGATTATAAATACTCTCTGAATAATCATTTTTAACGTTTGAATCTTTATTCGATAACCTTGCGTATGACACTACCATTTTTTCATTAATCATTGTTTGACTCTCCATTTATATTAAAATTAAAATATATCCTTACTTTTTTGTTTTTATCAATTGTTATTTTTTTAATAATTTCTCTTAATAAATTACTATCAGGATTTTTAACTTTTAAAAAATTATTGATTATTTTCTTTTTCGTTTTTTCATCATTAATGTCACTCTTGTCATCGCTTAGCATTCCATTTAAATCTGATATTTTATCTGACAAGATTAATTTTTCATTACTAAGGTCTTTCTTTATATTAACAAACTCTTCCGTATTAATAATTCCTGACATCTTGTCTTTATACAAATCACTAATTGCTTTGTCAACATTTTTTAGTTTTACATAGTACTGATCTAACTCCGCTTGATAATTATTTAGCAAATCTCTATCTTGAAGAGCTAAATCATATGCTTTTGACAATTCTTTATTATCAGAATATTTAATAAGAATTTTCCTTATTTCATCTAATACTAATTTATTCAAAGCCTCTTCCCTATAATAATGCATAGAACATACATTACTCCTATATGTAGCATAAGTCCTACAACAATATACTGCATAAATAGAATTTTTACTTTTTTTAGACTTACTTTTACATCTTCTAACAAGCATAGCCTTTCCACAATCTTCACAAAAAACTAATCCTTTTAACAAATAATCATATTTTACATGTCTAATATCTAGTTTAATGCTTTCAGCCAATTTCTTGTTTGCAAGCTCAAAACTTTTCTTATCTATTATAGGTTCATGATTATTTTTTTTAATTATCCACATATTTTTAGGTAACAATCTTTTTTTCTTTGATTTCAAACTTACTCTTTTATATTTTCCTTGAATCAAAGTTCCTATATATACTTCATTAGTAATGATATTATTAATTGCACTACCCTTCCATAAATTAGTAGTAAAAGTTTTTTTGATTTTCTTATTATTATAAACACTTGGTGGTAATATTCCTTCATTCGTTAATGATCTTGCTATCATATTTGGAGACTCACCATTAATTTTCATTTTGAATATTCTTTTTACAATATTAGCTGCATATTCATCAACCACTAATTTTCTATTATCATCTTTAGATCTAGCATATCCATATGGAACTGTACTTCCAACAAATAAGCCTTGTTCCATCAAATTATGTCTTACAGAAATTATCTTCCTTGATGTTTCCTTTAAAAACATATCATTAATAACAGTCTTTAATGGAATCATATCATCATTACTTCTTGGTTCTTCGGTATCAAATTCGTCCAATATTGAAATATATCTAACATCATTTTCAGGAAAGTATTTATATATATATACTCCTGTACCTATAAAATCTCTACCTAATCTTGATGTATCCTTTGTTATTACACAATTTATAATTCCGCACTCTATATCATTTATTAATCGTTTGAAGGCTGGTCTTTCAAAATTACCACCCGAATAACCATCATCAACGTAATAATCATATATTTCTATACCGGCTTTTTTTGCATAATCTTTTATGCATTCTTTTTGATTTACTATACTGGAACTCTCACCATCATTATTTTCAGTTATAGATAGTCTAGCATATCCAGCTGCTTTGTATGATTTTCCTGTTATATCTTGTATCAATTTTGCGTTATCTCCTTTCTGCTTAATAACCATACAAATCATAAATTATTATTAAAAATAAATCGAATGTGCAAATTTATTAATAATTTTTATTTTGCACAATTGACATAACATATTTTTTAAAAATTTCAGTTATAAGCTGATCTATTGGTTTTCCATTTTCATCATATATACATAATACTAATTCTTCGTTTTCCATTTTTTCCTCCCATTAAACCTATGACCATAATATTTTTTTCATACATAAAAAAAATAGGATATTTAATCGTTTTAAAAAAGCATAAATTACCCTATCTGTTGATTTTAGATATTTTATATTTTAAATAAAAGTCTTTTCCAAAAATATTCATTAATTTACTTTTATCTTTTATATTCTGCTTTAATAAATTATCTATTTTTCTAATTGCATCCCTTTTGTTATATGCATTTACTTTCATACTTGTTTTTTGTATAAATTTAACATCAACTAAATAATCTTTCATACATTCACCCTAACAAATGGAATTGATAAATTTTCTCTTGATCTTGACTTTAATTCTTTCTTTTGAAGTTTATATTTTATATTATTACTATTATTAATGTTTAAAATATCATTATTTTCGAGTGTGTCTTTTACCATATTAATTGCTGATAATTCATCATCAGCTATCACATTAAAATTAATATTTTTACACAACCTTACTTTTATATTAAAATTTTTCATTACAAAATTCCTTTCTTTTTATTTTAAGAGGGTTTTAGTTTGCCCACAACTCCTGTGCCAATAAGGTCACGTTACCTGGCGTTTTTTACTTAGTGACATATCGGTGATTTTCACTAAGGCTAAATTGTCAAAGAACACCCTGTAACAAAAAAAACAGGCAAAAGGAAATAATATCCTTTCACCTGTTTGTTCACTTAAATGTGATTTAGCAACCTAAATCTCTCATTTTTTTGAAATTTTATAAAATTCTTTTAATTTTTCTAATGCCAATTTCAAACTTTTAGAAATAGATTGATGTGTTGTATTCTCTTCTTCAGCAATCTGATAAATGTTTTTATTTTGAAAATAATATTTAATAAGTCTTCTTTTTTGAACTTCTGATAGCTTATTAATGAAATTTAATAAATCCTGATATTCATATTTTTTCAAAATAATATCTTCTAAATTTTCATGTTTATATACTAATCTTGAATTAATAGTCCATTCATAAATCTCACTATGTTCTATATGTCTTTTGTATTCGTTAATCTCACAAACATCATCAAGTTCAAATCTATCCATTAAATCAAATACATCTTTTCTTACTTCAATATTTCTTAATATATTTTTACTATCTTTAAACAAAACATAATATTTTTCACCACTTACCTCTAGAGTATATGGATTATCTTTTTTTCTGCTTCTTTTTGGTCTTTTCATTTACCATCCTTTCTATTGATTTTTTTCAATAAAAAGGTGGACCTCTAGAAAAATAAAAAGATATAAAAAAAATCCTAGATGGGATTATAAAACTAATACCACATCTAGGATTTAAAGTTACAAATATAAATAAAAACCAAAACCCACTAATCATAGCAGCACACCCATCAATGCCACAACAATTTACTACAATAGTAAAAGTGTATAGATGTACTGCTAAATATCTAAACCTTATACCTAAAAATATTATTTACTACTATAAAGGCATTGCTCCTTTTTTTGCTTGCTATTATATATTTTTATGGTATAAATGTAAATGAGATTTTTCTAATATAAAAAGTATTTTAATATTATTTTCAAATGATATATTTCTTCATATTTAATATGAAAAACCATAACTTATTAAAGCTTTTAATGTTTTCGGACCAATTCTACCATCTATTTCATCATCATATCTTCCATCTTTTTTCGCTCTTTTTTGAAATTCAATAACCCATTTTTCCAAATATGGTCCAAATAAATTTCCATCCAATACATCATGTGCATCTTTTTTGTTATTATAAAAATACCCATAATATTGTTCAGCAAAAAAATTGCATATTTTCCCAATGTTTACATGATAATCTCCACGTTTAAAACATATTTTTCCATCAAAAAACGAATTATTAGAAGTATTTGTTGAGCAGTTATAATTAAACGTCTCTGGATTTAAATATTTTCCTGTGGATAAATCAACTATTGATAAATGTAAATGGATACCTGTTGCTTTTCCACTCATACCAGTATATCCAAGTAAAGTTCCCTTTGATACTGTTTGTCCATTATGACAGTTTATACTGGATAAGTGATAGTGTAACATTTTAACATTAATTCTAGGATATTTTACCCACACATATTTTCCACCTAATTTATCGGTTCCACAACTTAAAACACTTCCATTTTCTATCGCATACTGAGGTAATTTTATACCATTCGTTCCATAATCTGTTCCACTATGATAACTACTAGTATATCCTCCTTTAGTATTTATTCTTTTTCTTGTGCCAAACCCAGATGTCATATAATGAGTTGCGTTCTTGAAAATTAAATTTGTTATGTTACTCATCTTCTATTACCTCGTATATAGGTTCTTGATTACTATTATTACTTTTTGTTTTATCAATTTGATCTTTATTAAAAAAGTATGTTGCTATCATACCCACTACTAGCATAAAATTATCGCTATCAATTCTTCCTGACACAGACAAATAAAAGAACGCTGCAAATGTAAGCAGCGTTATTATTGATTTTACTTTAAGTAAACTAACTAATGACTTTAATATCATTTCTTTCATTTTCTATCATCCTCCTTTACATTTGGTAATTCATATAATTTATTAATAATTTTAGTAACCATGCCATTACCACCTAACTTGTGATAATTTTCATACATTTCCTTTAAGTTTTCTTTCATATAACTTGGGCAATATCCTAATTTTTCTTGTTTATCATAAATTCTAATAATTTCATTTCTTAAAAGAGCAATCATTCCGTTTTTTAACCCTATATACTGTTTAAAGATATAAATGATACCAGAAGTAATAGATGTTAATAGTATTTCTATCCAATACTTTATTATAAAATTTATCATAAGTTCACCTCTTCAAATAATAAAAAACATAATGATAATAAAATCAAAATGTTTTTTAGATAAGTATTTTTTATTATTTTCTGAGTTAATTTTTTATATGGTTTATCTTAACTTATTATATAGTTTATTATTTCTTCATCACTTTTTTTTGTTCCATCAGAATTATAATAAATCAACACTGTTTCAATTGCCATTTTTAACATAAACATATACAGTATAAGTTCACGTCCATAACTTGTATTTTTATATCTATTTATATATACATCTGTTTTTTTTCTCATATCTTTATCGATAGTAAAAATTTCATAATTAAAATCTTTGACACATCTTGTGAACTTGTCAAATAACCCACTATAATATTCATCAGCCATTTCAAGATTAAGTTCATAAATTGCTAGTGGAGTTTTTCTTTCATTTATATTTTTTACAAGATTTAAATCAGATTCATATCTTTTTTTTAAAAGGAACCTTTGTCTTTCTTTTTCATTCATAAATTTATCTCCTTGTTTATATTTGTTATCACTTTAACTTATACCAAAAGCGAATAATTTTACCATCGCTCATGAAATTTCCACCTTTTCCAAGATAATCTCTAACACCCCATATGGCATTTTTATGTGTATAATCGAATGTGTATTTTATAACACTTCTGTTTCTATTAGAAAAACTAATAGCATCATTAGTATATTTTACAATATTGTTACCTTTAGAAAATTCTTCATCTATAACATGCTTTTGATAATGATATTTCATAGAATAATACCCATTATCGAAACTACCTTTATACCATTTAGAAGCCGCAATTGCGGTTCGCGTAATTCCATAACCAATTCCTGCTATTGAACCTACTATTGAACCCCACATTGCTCCATCAGATCCACCAGTAATAGCTGCTTTAAAAGACCCTTTATTACTTTTTCTTTTTTTCTTATTTTTGATTACTGATTTAGTCGCACCATATGCTGCACCAATTATAGTTCCACCAATTGCAAATTTTAATGCAGATGATGCTATATATCCAGCTACTCCAGAGGATGATCCACCTGTTGCCACTGTTACTACTGCACACGTTACAATAACAGCTGCAGCCGTTATAACTTTTAAAGCACTTTTAATTTTCCACTTAGGCCAATTACCATTTTCATCAGCATAATTAATCGGATTGTTTAAAGCATACTGATACATATTATTACCATCTAAATTCCCAATATCAGATATTCCTATATCGGCATTAATAAATCTTCTCCAATTTGGATTATAATATCTTTCATTTAAATAATATAATTTTGTTTCTTTGTCGTAGTAAAAACTTCTATATCTAAATGGATTTATGTTTGCAATATGAGAAATATCGGTTGATACATCATTGTCGTTTTCATCTGTAATAGAAATCATTTTCCCCCACGAATCATACTTATATCTAGCAACTACATTGAAATTACAATCTAATATACCAACAATATCATCTTTGCTATTTTTCATATAATAATATATATCATCATTGTATTTAAATCCAATTAAATCATCTATATTACTACGTAAATAGTATAACACATTATCACCACTTTTTTCAAATATAATATCATTTCCATCTAAATAATATTTAGTTTCAATGCCATTTATAATTTTGCTCGTTCTAATACCATTATCATCATATTTATATGTTATATTATTTGATCCATCATTATATGATTTTAATTCTCTTCCGTTGGTCCAATTTAAATATATATTATTACCAATAGATAGAGGATTACCAATCTCATCATAACTTATTTCATGACCATTAAATTCTGTTAATTGATCTTCCCAAGCCTCATTATTATACTTATATGTATTTTGATTAATAAATTCATATGTTTCAATATTATACACTCTTTCAAATAATATATTTCCAACATTGTCATATTTATATTTTGTAATTGTTTTATCTTCATAATTAATTTCTTTTATAAGTTGATTAAAATTGTCATAATAATATTTGTTTACTATATTACCATTTTTATAAATATGAGTCATATTATTTAAAGAATCATATTTATATAAAAACTTATCTGTTCCAGCCGTTAAACTTTTTATCATTGCTGACGTATTTTTACCATTTTTTAAATATTCATAATTCGTTTCATAAGCATCATTTATTTTACTACTTTTTATCCTTCCTATTGTATCATAACTATAATCTATTTTATTGTTATCAAATAAAGTACTGATTATTAAATCATCATCATTAAAATTATTAGTTATTTCATTACTTAAATTATTCATATTATATTTAATTCCTATAACATTATCATTGGAATCATAATTATATTTAATTTTAAAATCATTAAATCTATATTCACTTAATTTTCCGGATAGATTATAGGAATATTTAATAATAGCATTATTTGATATTATTTTTGCTAGATTACCATTATTATTATATTTATAATTATATATATCATCTATTTTAGTAGCCTTTTTTAATCTATTAAATTCATCATACTCATAATCAATAGAATCGCCATTCCCATAAACAGATGATGTTAAACAATCACCTTGGTCATAGTAATTGCTAACAAGATTAACATCTTCTCCAATTTTGATATTTTTAATATTTAAAAATTCGTCGTATATGAAATTATATTCCTTTGTTCCATATGTAATCTTACTTAATAAGTTCTTATCATTATATTTATATTCTACTTTTCTTCTTCCTTTAGAAACTTTTGTTAATTCATTTTTATCACTATAAGTATAATATATTACATTCCCCTTAGAATCTGTTTCAGAATGAATTAATCCTGTTAACTCATCCATTTCATATAAACTAACATTACCAAATGGATCAGATATACTCTTAATAAATCTACCATCTTCTGTGTATTTCGCAGTATTTTCAATAAATAAATCAGAATCTATTGTCTCAAAATAAAATTCAAAACGAAAATCATCTTCTATTAAATCTGCTGCCTCTAAACCTGAATCAGTGATTTTTAAATATTTATCTTCTAGTTTTAATTTTATATAATAACTTCCATTTTTATTCTTTTGAAGTTTAAATAATGATTTATCATTATTATAACTAGTTAGTAATACAAAGTTATCAATAATTGTAAAATATTTATCGTTAATTATAAAATGGCTTATTTTAAAGTATTCTCCATCCTTTTTCAACTCCCATAAACTATGATTATAGTCCTCATCAGTTACAGAAATTTTATTGGCAATATTTTGCAAATAATTATTTGTACCTTTTAATCTTATTTTGTATAAACCATCAGTTACATTACCAATAATATTATTTTTTTTAATTATGGTTGCAACCGGATTATTATTATTATCATACTTTATTTGATTAGATATGCCCATATCAGATATACCATTAATAACTCTATCAGTAATAATATTATCATATTCAAATGCAAATCTTTTTCCTTTTGGATTAATCATTTGAATTAATTGATTATTTTTATCATAATTAAACTTATCACTATTATTTTCTGAATTATTTTCCAATATTACATTACCATTATCATCATATTCATAATAAACATTTTTCACATCCTTAAATAAACTCATATTTGAAATATAAAAATTATTTGCAGTGTATTCATGACTTATCAATAATGTAATGGAAGTGTAATCTCTTTCAGCAACAAAATCATTTGATACATATTGCCAAGCTTCATCATTTATGTTTAATATTGGGCTTGGTAATACACAACCACCAGATTCTTCACTATCAACATATTTGAAAATAATGAAAACTCTGCTCCCATAGTATTCTGATAAATTGGAATTTATGCCTTCATTTTTATACCAAAACGATATATTAAATGTATCCCCACCTTTACCACTTATGTTGAACTTTTTCTCCATATTCGTAGTATGAACTGGGTTAAGTTTAGTTTTTAACGCCTTAACACCATTATCCAATGTTACTATTTCAAAACTATCATTAGTTGATAACTCTTCTCCAGTTTGATTATTACATGCACTTAAATTCCAATCTGAATAACCATAAGAAAAATCTGAATTTTCAAGTAAATTATAATTATTAGCAACCTCTCCCTTTTCTAATTGAACATCATCTATATATGTATTACCGACTCCAATAACATTAATTCCTATTAATAAATCACTTTTTGCATCCAAAGGGTAATATGTAGTTACATCATATTTTTCAAAATCTTCAGAAGGTTCAATAATTTCGCTATATGTTTCAACTATGTGATTATTATTATCCTCATATTTAAATTGTAATCTTACATTATTTGTATTTTTTACATAAGCACTAAATGTATAATAATTTCCACGAACTACATCTGCGGTACCGGTATATAAAATTGTTTTATTATCATATTCTCCATTATATATTTTCAAACTTTTTTCACCTGTATTTGCAAATTCTTCACTGGTAAGTACCTGAAAATTTTCAGAACTAGAAATATCACTACTCCAACAATTTAAAGTTTGTTCAAAACTAGTATTTAACAAAAGGTTTTTTATATATTTAAGAGGGATTTCAGTTCTCATTAATTTGTTATTATATCCTGGATTTGTACCATCATTTGTACCGTTCGTTTGACTTATACCATAGGCATTATTTATATCATCTTTACTTTTTAGTCCACTAATAGATACTATACTACCTTGTGAATTAAATATAACATTTTTTGCATTTCCTTTTGAATCAGTAATAGTAGTTGAATCAAAACCATATATAATATCATAATATTCTCCTAAAGTCCCCTCTGTTCCATATTCGGAAACTCTCTTTACTTTATATGGATTTTGCTCATAATATTCATATTGTTTTTGCAATCCATTAATATCAATAATTTTAGAAATAATATTTTTTGAATTATATTCAAAACGAGTTATTCCAAGTAAACTATTTATATTTAATAATTTATTATTTAAATAATTTAAGTAAACCGTTTCATCCGGACTCATAATTGTTATTTCATTGTCATAATATGTTATGTTTATTTCAAAGTTATTAGCATCTACTACCTTTATTATTTTACAATTATCATTATAAGTTATAGTAACTTTATTATCACTAACATCTGATATTTCAGATAGGTAAGCTATGTTTTCTTTTTTTATAAATTTCATTTCAGAACCATTCTTATCCTTAAGAATATAATCGTTACTATTCTTTGTTATAATCATATCAAGTCCATCTTCATCATAGTAAACATTTCCCGTATTAGTTGTATTATATCCTTCATCACCAAACGTCGTTTTCTGATTTAAGAAATAATGTAATGTACCGTCTTCATCACAATATTCCAAATATATTTTATCATCAATAGTTTGCTCTTTTATCGTTTGATGGAGATTTAATTTATAACCTAATCCATAACCATAATCATTTTTCAATACTACATCATTTGTGTTATATATTAAATTTAGCTTTACAGGAAATTTACCACTGATAGTTTGTCCTACACTAAATATCGTCGTTAGATTACCATTATAGTTATTAATATATGCCGTACCTTCCGAAAAAAGTTGCTCCTGATAGTCCATATAATTTTCTATACCATTTTGATTTCTATATGTAATAACCAAAACAGGTTTAGGATTACCACCTATCACATCATTATCCTTAGAATAAAATTGTGCTATGAAATCAGGATTATATTTTTCTTCATTTTGTTTTAACATAATCCCATAATTCGGAGTTCCAGTATACCATTTTCTGACCAATCTTGTAATATCCGCGTAATTTGTTATGGGATGTACAACATTTTCATCTTCAAAATAACTACATCTTGCTTCCATTATACCTTCTACTTTAGAATTATATTTATCGTGCATATTATTCCATCTAGCACTAGATTCATTCCAATCACTTGTTATTTGATGAATTGTAAGCATATCATAATTACCATAACCATCAGATGAGGGATATCCTACCAATCCTACCTCAGCACTTATTATTTGACTACCTGTACCAATAGTTGGTAAACTAAATTTAAATAAAGCTCTCATGGGTTTATATCCATCACTAGTTTCAATCATTCCAACTCTAAGTCTAAACGCAGTCCCATGCCAATCTTCATTTTCATCACCTGGACTAATTTGTGTATCATATACACTATTATTTTGCCCATAATTAGTTATAGTAGGATCTATCATCACTGGATATTTAGTATTTTCATCTTTCAACCAGTCTTCATCTATTTTAATTTTTAATAAGTATTTATCACAATCGCATTCTGTCAACTCATAAAAAACATTATTATTGACTTTGAATTCATTATCAATCATATATGGAGCATCAAATTCAAACATTTGATTGCCATCTTTTTCTGCAATAATCTTTTTATTTTCTAATAATCTTAACTTCATGTTAGTTTCAATAGAAAATACTAATTTTTCTACACTTACATTTTTATTTTTTAATATAATGGCCTCTTTAACCTTTGTAGGTAAAACATTATATTCTAAATCTATATTATCCAATATATTCGGATAACAAACGTTTTTATGAAGTTTAGATTCCATTACATTTTCAGTTAATTCTGATAAATTAGGATTAAGTAATCTTGTCTTAATAAATTTATCATCTATACTTACTTCCATTAAATTATCAGAGGTATTCTTATATAATTTAACTTCATAAGCATTATTTTTATTTGTATAACAGTTACCTTTATCAATTAATGTATTATCGATTTCTTCATATATTCCATTCTTTAGGAAGTGAATATCTTCATCAAATACCTGAGCTTCTATTACACCATTTTGTTTTAAGAAATGCTTTTCTCTAGCTTTTCTTTTTCCAATTAATTCTATTTCTTTCATAGCTAGACCTCCTTTTCTTTTTAATTTTCATTTGGAAATAATAAGTATAATGCATCTATTTCCTTTTTTACCTTTGGATAATAATTTTTCCAAATAGTAGATATATCAATAAACTCATCTTGCGATACTTTATCAACAGCTTTAGTTACATTAGTACCATTAATAACAATTTCATAATAAAGTTTATTTTCAATGCCTGATAATTTTTTAATATCTTTCTCCATCTGATCTACAACATTTTGATTACTTGATATTAAATGGCATATTTTTTCTTTTATACTTTTTAAACTTTTTTCATACTCGTCAATTAAACTAAGTCTTTTCTTTAAAAAATTTAATTCATGGACAGTATTTGCATAATTTCTCATAACCATGTCTAGACCCTTTCTTGTGGTAAGGGTTATCATTATGACACCCTTTTCCACATATAAACTACTAAATATGGTGGCATATTGTTATGTGAAGCACTTCCACCAGTATTTTGGTTAGTTGCAGTTGTACTCATTGCTGCTTCTGCACTTATATCATCATAGCTATCATCACTTCTATTTCTACGTAGCATATAATAACCACTCTTATTAGAAGTTCCGTTGAATCCCTTTGCTTTTGAACTATGTGAATGAGGATTTTGAGCATGTGTATGACTAGGCATTTCATTAACAGTTAAAGTATGATATGGTTCTCCACTCATCTCACCTGCCGGAAAATCACATGTGCCTGTAGCATAAGCTCCCCAATAATTTGTTGTATTTCCTTCATTTGAGCCTTGTCCTAATAAAAATCTACCTTTTATTTGTGACCAAACTCCTCCAAATAGATCCGCTGGATTGGTATTATTAATAGACATATAAAGACTTCCAACAGGATATACCATATTACAAACAGCGGTTTTATCTAGTTGTTCTTCTTTTTTATCACCCACTGTTAAAGTTTTAACTATTAAATTACCATCGCTATCTAAACTGAAATTATTTTTATTTGAAGTAATACAATCAACACTAGCATTATTAACTTCTAAATTTAACTTATCTTCAGTTTTAGTAAATGCATCTTTAAAATAAATATCATCCAAAGAAAATTCACCATCATTTTTTATTTTATGATTATAATAAGTCGAGATATTTAAAAAGGCTTTTCCTTCTTCAGTATCCTTTGGATAAATTATTTCTATATCAACATTTTGATAGTTGGTATAAATATAATTAGAGCCCTCAAATAGCGTAACAGGATATGCATCAATACTCTCGATTTCAGGAGTTTGTAATACATATTTTGTTCCATCTTCTTGTACTCCTACTTTTCTAGTAACTGTAGTTTCCATTACAACGTCGTTATTAACAATTTTAAATTCTTGTAATAACTCATCCCCTACTGAGTCAAAATATCTTAAAGGTGCTTTTAACTCGAAAAGATATTGTTTTCTTTCTTCTGTAGGATTTTCTTTTGATGCTTTATCAACATATATAAAGCAATCATTATCTGTTGGTGCAGTAGTATTTGCACTCGTAGTCACTTTTAACTTCATAAGCGAAGCATTAAGTGAATTTTGTAAGCTTACTTGATTAGTTCCACTTACAGTTTGATCTGTTAAATTCATTTTTCTCACTTTCCTTTCTTTAACATCTTCATAATAATTTTTTTCTTACTGGACTTTCACTAGACTTTTTTTAATAAACAATTTTATAATTCTGTCAATTACAAAAATTTTCATAAATTCTAAAATATTAAATTGTCAAAGATCAAACCTATTAACAAAAATAGGTAAAGGAAAATATATATCCCTTCACCTATTTGCTCACTTAAATAGAAAATAACAGATCAAAAATATAAACTTTTTAAAATTTCTTTCAATTTCGATAGTGATTGTTTTAATCCTATATGTACTGATTGCTGTGAAACACCTTCTTCTTTCGCAATTTCATACTCAGTTTTACCATCAAAATAATATTTAATAATTCTCCTTCTTTGTATCTTTGATAATCTATTTATAGCTTCCCATAATTTTTCAAAATCAATGGACTGTTCAACTATATCGCTAATAAGTTTCTCTTTATTTAATGTCCTTTTATACAAAACAAAATCATTTTCTATTATATTAAAATGTTCAATATGTCTACTAAACTCATTTAGTTCAGCTATGTCATCGAGTTCAAATCTATCCATTACACTGAATACACTTTCTGGTACATGCACTCGTTTTAAAACCCCTTTTGAATCGTAAAAAATAACATTATATTTATTATTAGATTCATTTTGCTCTAAAAAATAAGGGTTATCATTTTTTCTTTTTGGTCTTTTCATTTACCATCCTTTCTATTGATTTTTTTCAATAAAAAGGTGGTCCCCTAATCCATAACAAAAAAATCCCAAATGGGACTTTATTAATAAAGACACATTTGAGATTTATATATTTATTATTGTATATAAACCAAAACCCAGTCATCACTGTAGCACACCCCTAAATGCCACATTACTGCTAAAGTAAAAGTGTTTAGATGTACTACTAAATATCTAATCAATTATACTAATCTTTTTAACTACTATAAAGGCATTCCTCTCTTTTTTGGCTCCTATTATATATTTTTCTAATATAAAAGTAAATCTACATTTTTACAAAATACGACATTTTATTTGCTAATTGTATGTTATCATAGCAAACTTAAAGGGGGGAATAAAAATAAAATGAAACATTTGAATCGTACAGAGTTAAAAATTTTTGTTGAAAATAATTTTAAAATATACGGAAATGACATAAAGAAAGTTTCTTATATAGAATACGAAGATAGAATAGAATATTTAATAAATGAACATTATTTATATCAAAAAAACAAATAAGAAAACACTTATTTGTTTTTTTGATTTAAACAAGTTTCAATCATAGAAACAATAACGTTATTAAATGACGTATTATATTTAATTGCTATTTTTTCAATTTTCTTAGCTAATTCTTCCTTAAGATATAAACTTTTATAACAAGTATTTATTTTTTTTCTTGTGTTTTTTATATAAAGCATAATATTAACAAGTAGTTTTTAGCCCTATGGAATCCGAAAAATCTAATATCGTTTTCTTTTTTTGAGTATAAAAGTAACCCAAAGAATAATTTAGTTTATTTGCTATAAAATCGTCATTATAACAGTAATTAGTATCTATGAAACTCCAATAAAAAACATCTCTTTCTTTTCTGGGAAGTCTATTGAAAGCATCAACAAAATCAATGAAACTAAATTTATCTTTGTTATAAGAATCATAAAAATAAAATTCTTTACTTACAAACTTGTCATTATCAATATTAATTTTAGAAATATTATCCATAATAATATTATCATTATAAATAGATAACTTTAATCTATTAAATTCTTCACAAATACATTTTATAAATTCTTTCTTTATCAACCAATTAGCGTCAATTTTTTTTATCATAATAATCACCTTTTTCTACTCTAATTATATATGTATACTTGGACTAAAGTCAAGATTAAGCTTGTACTCAAGTCCATAGATGAATTCTAATAATAATTATAAAATAAGTATATGAAGTAGGAGTAATTATGAATAAAATCAATAATGAGAATGTTTTAAAATTAATAGCTGAAAATATAAGACATTATAGATTAGATAAGAATATGACACAACAAGAACTTGAACTTAGTGCTGGATTAAGTACTTGTTATGTTTCAAGATTAGAAAATTGTACTAAAGATGATATTCTTTTAAGTACTTTAATAAAAATATGCAACGTTTTAAATATAGAATTAACTGATTTACTAAGTATAAAAAAGAAAAAAGTTAAAAAGAAATAATTTAAAGGAGATTAAAAAAATCTCCTTTTTTAATGTTTTGGAATACCATAGCCATAAATATATTTACTATCAATTTTATATTTTTTTCTTTTTACTTCATCTCTAGAATTACCTTCAATTGTATAAACCTCTTTTCCATCACTAGTTTCTACAATACCAACATGATCAACATGACCATCTTGTTCCCAATCAAAAAATATTACATCACCAGATTTTGGTACATATCCCTTTTCTTTCCAAAGTCCTAAAGTTTTAAACCATGGTACTCCCTGTGTATGACAAGTTGAAAATTTTGGTACTGCTATATTTAGTTCTCCTACTTGATTGTAAACCCAAGATACAAAAACAGCACACCACTCTATTCTTGAATTAAATCCGTACCATCTCCAATATGGTTCTCCGCCCTTATTTCCAACTTGCGATAATGCAACATCGACAACATTAGAATTACCAGTACTATTTCCGTATACAACGTTTGACCATAAACTTTCATATTTATCATCCAATAATTCATTTAATTGTTTTTTCTGTTCATTATTAAGTGCATACTCATTAATCATCTCTTCAACAGTTTTACTATTAATGTTTATATATAGTATTTTTTTAGTATTACCATTATCATCTAACTCGTCTGCAACATAATAAGACAACTCATTCATTTTCCAAAATATTTCTTTAAGTATTACCGTTTTTTCTTCCGTTATGGTCATTACATCACTACCATTTTTTCCGGAAGATACTACTACTGCATAAACGCTTAAAACGGCTTTCCATTCTGGTCTCTTCAAATTCAAAACATAATCATCATGAACATTTTCATTTTGGATGTTATTTATTTTATCCGCTAATTCATTATTTAATTCAACAATAACACTACTCATGGTTTTATTTCCAGTATTTTCACTACTGAAAAATATTCCATACACAGAATTAAATAAAAAGCCAATCAAGCATAAAACTACTATTATAACAACAACAATCCATCCACCTGCTACTATTGCTGAAATAAGAGCTTTCGCTCCTGATATTACAGCTTTTGCTATTTTTATTAATGCTTTAGCTAATGTCTTAACTGCTTTAATAGTCTTTTTGGTTGTTGCAATAATTCTTCTTGGCATCTTAGCTGTTTCTTTGGCTAATCTTTTACCATTTTTTATAGTTTTTTTAGTTGTTGTTTTAGCCTGTTTTTTAACTCTCTTTAAATTTCTTTTTTTATTTTCCTTTTCTCTTAAAAGCTTAAGATTATTTTTTAATTTTATTGCATTATTCTTTGTATCTAAAACGGCTTTTTCGCCATTGCTATATAAAATCTTACCGGTTTTATTATAAATATTTTTTGTAGTTTCTTCTATCTTATTGACTCCATAAGAATTTGTAGACTCACCTCCGTTTCCTTCCTTGGTTTGAATAATATTATTTTTTAATTTTTCTTGCACTACTTCTTTTTTATTTAGGCTTTTTATGGTTTTATCCTTCTTATACCTTTGTTTTATTGTGTGCATAGTATTATTCCCCTGGTTTTGTGGTCATTAATTTATATAACTTGGTTTCTTTAGGAAATTTATTTATGAATGGTACAAGACTACTACCATATTTAATAAGTCCACAACCAGCATCAGAATTTGTAATATATGACATTTGTTCATCAGATATATTCAATAATTTTGCTAATTCCTTTCTATCTGATGAGGCTTGATTAAGCATAACTATAAATTCACTGTTAGATAGCATCGTAGATGCATCAACTGATGATAACAAATATTCAACATTTTGAGTTATTGCAGTTGGATATGCATTTCTTTTTCTAAACTGTCTCCATGCAGAATTAAAAAATGTTGCTGAATATTCATTAGCAAACATAACATGTATTTCATCAATAAATATATGTGTTCTTTTACCTTTTTTAAAATTATCCGATACACGATTAATCATAGCATCAGTTATTACTAAAAGTCCCATAGTTTTTAATTGTTTACCAAGTTTATAAATATCATATGAAATTATTCTGCTACTTGTATTAACATTTGTTTCATGTGAAAAAACATTCAATGAACCATTTGTAAACAACTCTAAAGATAATGCTAAATTTTTTGCTTCTTTTTCAGGTTGTTGTAATAATTTTTCCCTCAGATCAATCAGTGTAGGCATTTTACCCGAATCATGATAATCTTCATATACCAAAGCCGTACATCTATCTATAATTGATTTTTCACGAGGACCTAAACCATTTTTATCCAACTGCTCAAACAATGATAAAATAAACTCAGATTTATCACTTACCGGATTAACACCATCCCCATATCCTTCTGTCATATCCATTGCGTTTATATGATCTTTACTACTAGCGGATATTTCTATTACTTCACCACCCATAGCATTAACTAATGCGGAGTACTCTCCTTCCGGATCACATATTAATATATCATCGTTTGTTGATAGCGACAAAAAGGTTATAAGTTCCTTTGCACTAAATGATTTTCCAGATCCAGGTACTCCGAGTAAAAACGCAGATTGATTTAATAAGTTTTCTTTATTAACCATAATTAAATTATTGCTAATAGCATTTTCTCCATAGTAAATTCCTCCCTCATCCATTATTTCTTGAACTCTAAAAGGATTTAAAACTGCTAAACTTTCAGTCGTTAAAGTTCTTAAGGTTTCAATATTTCTAACACCTATTGGAAGAACTGTATTTAAACCATCCATTTGTTGATACTTTAAAGGAACTATTTGGCAAAGATGTTTTCTTGCTGTTAATAAAACTGTTTCTGTATCTGCATCTAATTGCTCTTTTGTATCTGAAGTTATAACCATTGTTAAATTAGCAAACATCATCCTTTGATCTCTAGTAGTCAAATCATCTAAAAACTCTTTACTCTCTTTTCTTTGTTGTTCTAAATCATAAGGAACAACTGCACTAAAATTATTATTCGCATTTTGTTTTCTTTGCCAGTTTGTTATATTAGTTTCCACTCCAAGCAACCTATTTTCTACTTCCTTTACAGCTTCATCAGTTGGTATTGGTATTACATCTATGCTCATCATCATATTTTGGTTCATATCCGTAAGCTCTGATACCATACTATCTTTAATGTAACTAGCATAATCTTTTAAAAATAAAACTCTTCCTACTTTGTTTCCCATTTCAAAATAATCACTTTTAAAACTAAATGAATCTGGACATATATAATCCTTAAAATTATGACCTCTTTTCATTTCGTTCTTTAAATCAAAATTAAAATTCGATTCTTCCCCAATTCTATAAAAATCATGCAATATTTTTAATCTATCATTCAAATTTAATTGACAACATTTTGAACCCAATTTAGATAAGTGGGAAATAATATCATTTGAAATTCTTCTAAAATATATTTTAGCATCCTCATAACTTTTTTTAAATATTGAAATAGTTAAATAAATTTCCCTAACCATACCATTTGCATTTACTGATTTATCAAGTAACATTTGATTATATTCTTGTCTATAAATATCTAATCCATCTTCTTTAAACTTAAGTAAGATGTCTTTCTTAAAATCTTGTTTATTAATTCTTCTTAACGCTATTGTTATTTTTGTAGTAGCACCACTATCAAATGAGTTTAATAATTCTGAATAATCCAAAAACATTGTTTCTTTATCTTCCTTTGATGCTACCGCATAATTAATATCAGTAAATCTATACATTATTGAATATTTATTTTTACCAACTAAAAATATACCATCAGAATATATCTTTTTTATTGGTATTACTTCCTGAACACTTTTAGGTATAGTACTCTTCCCTTTCTCTTGATTTTTTATATTTTTAAGCGTTTTTATCATTTTTTAAAATCCTCCTTTTTTCTTTTATTTAACCAGTCTTTCAAAGTTAAGTAATAAATATCTTCGGATGAAAATTTTAAGTTTCTTGGTATTAATAATTCGGATTTAATTAAAGCAAAGATAAACTTTTCAATAGTCATTCCGTTATATGTTACAAAACCTAAAACTACAAACGGTATAGCTCCTAACATACATATCCATGATAGAACTTCAGTATTTACCTTATTTCTTAACAAAAAATATAATAAAACTGCTGATAAACACGATAATAAAGAAAAAATGAATTGTCTTACTGACAATCCAAAAAATATATTTTCTTTATAGTTTCGTATTTCTCTGTTTATTTTCACTTCCACTTCTATCTCTCCCTTTCAGAACCCCTAAACATTGAATCTTCTATATCTTCAAGTTTATTAGAATCTCTTACCACCATAGTTTGTAATCTAGTATCGCTTTTCGCCTCATCATAAGCCTCTATAATATCTGAACTTAAAAAATGAAAGTTTTTCTTTTCATAGTTTTTCTTATCATTAATAAAACTATCTATATATTCTATCGCTATTTGTTCATTAATTCTTAAATCTTTTGGATTAAGACCAATATCCATACACAATAAAGCTTGATTAAAATATTTTTCATCTTCTTTTTTTAATGCATTTAACTGGTTATACATAATAGTTAAAAATTGTCGTGATGTTATATCACTCATATATTTTTCCGTAACCTGATCTAATATCTTTTCGTAATGAACCGCAGGAACTTTAGTGGGTTCTTGCGTATCAGGATTTATATACCTATAAGTCATATCACTTATACTCTTACTCATATCTTTTAATTTTAATTGTGTAAAATCATCATATTGTTTTCTCATATTTTCATCTCTCCTTTTTTCTTATTTTATAATCCCATCATTTCTTTAACTACTCTATCAGATAGTTTAACAGTTCCAACCAACACAAGCATATTAAAAATTAATTCACTTATGTACTTCCATGATTGTGCCACAACTGATGCATTAGAATCTACAACCGGAGCGGATGATGCAAACAATGAAAATATAATGCAAGAGAGAACTATTATGACGCCCTCTAAACATACTGCACTATATGATTTCAAAAAGTTTCTTCCTACGCTTTGAGTTGGTTCTCCTGCAAATGCCGACAATGGAATTGGTGCTATTGCTGTGTATAAATAAAGTTTAAAAAACCTTCCATAAACAGTCATTATCATTATGAATGATAACACCGTAACAACTAAGCTTCCTATTAAGCCAACTATCCATAATGGAATTGAATCTAAAAAACTGCAACTTTCAATTGCAGTTATAAGTTCACTTGGTAATGTCGTTTTCGTATCAATACCAATACTTGCAGTTTTTATTATTGTTGTTATTATTCCTTGAACAATTTTTATAATTGATAGCATAAGATCTAAACCATATGTCACAACTCCCTTAGCAATAGCAAATCTTAAAAATAATTTCAGGGCATGTTCTGGTTTCTTTACCTCAGTTAAAGATGCACAAGTTTTCATTACACCAATAACAAAAAACAAAACTAAAAGGGCTAGCCCAATTGCTTGCATAGCCCCATGAATATCTTTTATTACATCCCAAATAACTCCATTTTTAAAAGTTTCTGGTGTTTGTGTGATTAAATTCCAAATTTCATTAAGTTTAGAATCCCATATATCTAATGCATTTTGTAATGCTTGTACAACCCAGTTATCACTCATTATCTCACCTCCAAAACTTTATTTAGTTATCATATCTAGTATTTCTTTAGTAAATGTAATTACTATACCACCTGCAACGGTTAAAAATCCATTTGCTCTTTGGCTAGGATCATGTGCTTTTAAGGATAAACCTATTTGCAATATACCGAAACCTAACAAAATTAATCCTATCGCCCTTATCAAACTAAAAATAAACGACGATAGATTATTTACTACTGCTAGTGGATCATTGGTTGCAAAAACCGTCATACTAAATCCAAAGCTAACCAAAAATACCAAGGATGCAATTGTATAAATTTTATATATTTTTTTTATAATTTTTTCATTTTTATTTTTCATTTCTTTCCCTCCGAATTAAATAGTCATTTATATTTTCAGAAGATACAATATCATATTCATCTTCATTTTCTTTATCTTCATAAATATCTTCATTACCATTAATTTTATAATAATCAATATTTATTGTTGCAACTGCTTTAGTAACTTTCCCATGAATGTATGGGCAAGCACCACCTATTAAGGATTGTTTTACGTTTGGATGTTTTAAAACATCATACTTGTAATCCTTAATAGGCCTTTCACCCCTTATAAAAAGTAAAGCATACTTGTTATCCAATCTTGCTATTTCATCTGCTGTCATTAGTTCTCTTCCAGCAATCTGATAATTAGTCGAATAATTACCACTTCTTCCGCTAGACTTTCCATAAGTATTAGTATCAATTGTTTCTTTTCCTAAAAGTTCGCTTGCATATTTATGAACAGATTGTTCATTTCCACCAAGGTATAAAAATTCATCACAATTTCCTATAATACTTTCCCACTGCTTTTCAAATAAGGCTTTTAGTTGTGCTAGGTTTTGCAATATTATAGATACAAATACCTGCCTAGATCTCATTACAGACAAAATCTTTTCAAAATCATTAGGTAAACTAATATTAGCAAACTCGTCCATCAAGAAATGAACAGGTATTGGTAAACCGCCATCATATTTATAGTCTGCTAAATAAAACAATCTCTGAAACAGTTGGGTATATAATATACTTACCAAAAAATTAAAAGAAGAATCATTATCTGGTATTATTGCAAACAAAGCAACTTTTTTATCTCCAAAATCATCTAAATCCAGTTCATCTGTTGAAGTTAAAGATGCAACAGTGCTTAAATTAAATTTTTCCAATTTAGAAATTAAAGTTATTTGTATAGATTTTAATGTTTTACCCGAACCACTATGATAATTTTTATAATATTTAACTGCTATGTGATCTGGATCTTTTTCTTCTAATCGTTGGAATAACATATCAAGAGGACTTACATACATATCATCGTCCTCTTTTACATCACCATATCGTAGCATTTCCATAACCATTGAAAAATTCTGTTCTTCTTCTGGGGCTTCATACTTAAGATAAAATATAAGTGCTGATAATAACATAGAAGCAGCCGTATCCCAAAATGGATCAGAAGTAGTTCCTGTCTTAGGCGTTGTTGATTTAAATATATTTGTTACTAGTTTTTGAACATCATTATCACTATTTACGTACTTAATAGGATTATAACAATGACTTTTGTCCATATTTATTAAGTCTAAAACTCTAACCTTGTAACCTTTTTGCTTTAAAAAACCTCCAACTGATCTTACAATTTCTCCTTTAGGATCTAAAACTACATATGAAGTATTTGCTTGAAGTATGTTAGGTATGCAGTAAAATCTAGTTTTACCTGCACCAGAACCTCCAATTACTACGGTATTTAAATTTCTTCTATGTATTTTCCCATTTAATCCAATAGCCACTCTTCTTGTTAAAATTTTATTATTGTTATATGGTTTTTGAAAATATTTATTTTTAACGTTGGATATTAAACCCCATTTTGCTGAGCCGTATTCTTCTGTTTTTCTATAATTTTTTCTTGTAAAAGTATATACTCCAATTATGAATACATATATTATTAAAAATAAAAATATCGTTTTTGGAGTAGTACTAGTCCATGTTATTTCAAATGGATTACTTATAATTATTGGAAATACTCTCATTAGTTCCACTAGACCTTTATCAATGTATGGTGCTAGCCCAATTGCTAACCAAATACAAGGTATCATTCCAAAAAGATACAAAAACAAATCTTTATTATCTTTCATAATTATTTTTCTTTTACTTTCTTTATTCTTTTAGATTTAAAATCATTTGATTTAGATGATCCTCTTTTATCAATGGTTTTCTTCAACTCTTTTAAATCTTTTCTAACAGAAGGCTTTTCATCCTTCTTATAGCCCTCCCTTGAACAATCTGAGGAAATATCGGACTGAGGGCTTTTCTCCGTTTCCTTCTTGGGGTTTAATGGTTCATTTTTCTCTTTTGTTAGTTCTTCCTTTTCTTTTGATTTTTCAGACTTAATTGTTGCTGATTCGAAAAATCTTTCAAATATACGATTGATTTTAGCAGCGTCTTCAGCTCTTACGATTATATCAACCATACCATCTTTTTTAGATTGTTTCTTATCAAACAAAACATTATATAAAACTCCATATTTTTTTGCTTCTTTAACAAATGTTTTTAAGTCCTTTTCTGACAATGTAAACACCTTTAATTCTTTCCCTGATTTAATCATATTATTTAAAGTTGTTTTACCTCTTGATTTTGTTTTATCTTTTGATATTGCAATTAATATTGCCCCAATATTTTTAGCTGCCGATCCAGTAACTTTAAGAGCCATTTCAGTTCCTTGTAATGTCATTTTTACCATAGTTTCAGCAGCATCACTTGATGAGTTCATCTTTTTGCACCTCCTTACTATTTTCTTTCTCAAAGTCATCAATATTTTTCTTAATTTTGCTTAAAGAATTATCTATTTCTTCACACATTTTCACCTTCTTTCTAATTTTCTTTATTTCTTCATATGTTGATTTAATTTCATTTTGAAGTTCATCTTTTTCAGTAAGATTTAAAGTTTTATTATACTTGATACATAATTTACTTCTTTTATCCACAAGCAAATTTAATTTCTCATCCACTTTCTTGAAATATGAAAAAAATTGCTCATAAGTTGTAATTTTATTACTTACAAGCAATTTCGTTTGATTAGATATACTTTCCATTTTTTTAATATCAGCTCTAATGTTTGCAGATAATCTCTGACGGGGATATTGTTTTGGAAAAACCTTAAGCAAATAACAATAATACAGATATAATCCATATATTCCGTGATTTTTGTTTCTTTTCTTTGGCAAAAGATTTCTATTATTTTTCTTAATCCCATACTCCTCCATAAAAGGAATTCTTGTATGTTGCGTTTCTTCAATTCTTTCTTTAATTCTATTAATACTATAATCTTTTCCAAAATTTCTTTCTAACCTGATATTTTTATTATATGGGGTTCTCCTTATACTCAAAATATTATTACCTCTATAAATAATCTTATAGTCCATCGCTTTCATTAGATTTTCAAAGTCTTTATATGAATAAGCTTGTCCGATTGCTCTATCTACATCAGCCTTTGCGGTAGTATAATAATTATCATTAGAAGTGTATTTTAAATAATAGTTCTCATAATTTATCTTACTTCTTTTACAAGGTTTTTCTTTAAGAATTGATAATCCATACTCTTCACATAATTCATCTGATAATCGTCTTAATTTTGCATAATTAATTCTATTATCATAATACTTCTTACCATCTTTAAAAGATACTGAGTTTATTACAAAGTGATTATGTATATGATTGGTATTAACGTGCGTAGATACCATAACTTCAAATCTATCACCCCACATTTCTTCAGCAAGTCTAACACCTATCTCATGTGATAATTCTGGTGTAACTTCATTTTCCTTAAATGATTGAAATGAATGAAAACCTAAAATTCCTTTTGTTTTATTATAACTTTTTTTAGTTAACATCATATCTTCATAAGCATTTTCTTCACAACAATTAATTCCAGAAACATAATATTTTTTTTCATTCTTAATATCTATATTTGAATATTCATCAATAGAATGAAGTTCATTATACACATCCTTTATATAATCTTCATTAATTGTTTTTTCGGGGTCTGTTATATAATCTATTACATGATCTAATCTTTTATCTATTTTCCATATACCAGTAGTTGCAATCATTATCACCTCTTTTCAAAGAAAAAAAGAACTCATCAATCTGATAAGTTCTTATAAGAATTTATATTGCATATATTTGCATTTTATATATATATTATTGTATTTGCTATAATCTTTTTCATTGCCTTTAAAACCACTTACATTAGAAAAATAATAATTTCCATTTTTGTATTCTAGAGTAACACCATTCATCTTTTCATTTTTATGTTTCATAGAGGGCAAATGACAAATCAATATATCTCCAAAAAATAATTGTAGATTTTTTCCATTACTTCCTTCTATATACATAACAGCTCGTGACTCTTCTTCATCATTAGCGTAACTCTTTCCTGTTATATAATGCAAACTCTGAATATATGCATCTCTAAAATCAAAATTATTAATAATGTTTTCAACACCTAACTTATGATTTATATCATCCCATCCCATTTGTAAAATCTCCTTTTTAGATTCCCCATATATTCTTAACAATATAAGTATAACATTTTTTCTATCTATTATCTACGGGTAATAATATTTTCTTTCTAACCTCAATAATAAAATTATTTAGTTTTTTTACCTCATTTTTGTACGTATTGACATCAACAAAATTTAATGAATTAGCTCTCCTAGCTATTTGATTCAAATTATTTCCTATTGCTCGTAATTCCTTCATCATATCATAAAACCTATCATCGGGTTTTTCTTTTGGCTCATATCCAATTATAAGGTTTCTTATTAATTCCGATTCGTTAATTCCAGCCTTTTTTGACTTCTTTTTTAAATATGTTGCCTCTTCTCTATTAAGCCATACTTGTTTTTTTATTTGTCTATTCCTCATCGCTGGAATCCTCACTTGATTTATATTCTTCATATTTATTTAATCTATTTATTTGTATACAACACATAAACATTGTTGCTATTATTCCTCCTATTAAAGTTCCAATCATAAAAAATAATAATTCTCTCATTTTAATCTTCCTTTCTAATTTTATTTTTTTAATAGTGGGGATTGGGGTTTCCCCATAAGAATATTTATGGGAGTAAATATTCAGTGCTGGCTAGGACATAAAATACAACTATTCTAGTGTCATATTCTATCCCCAATATCTGTTTTTTGTAATTTATTATATTGTAATGTCCTTAAAAGATAATCATTATAATCCTTACCATATAAAGGTGGATTATTAATTACATTATAAGATGTTGATAATGCAATTTTTATTGCACTCGCCGAAGAAATACCTGCTTTATCATTGTCAAGATGAAGTACTACATTTGATATTTCTTTATGATGGTTAAAAAATGTTTTTAATGCAGATGGTACTTTACTTTCTTCTATTTTTGCTGACGGGTTGTAAACTCCAGCTAAAGATAACATAAAATGCTCTCTCCAATTTTTATTATTCATTTTAAGAAGTGTAGCAAAAGATAACAAATCTATTGCACTTTCAAATATATGAACAGTATCTGAGTTTTCCACAGCATTAATTTTAAATGAATAGTTTTTGTCACTACCATACGCATCCTTTAAATACCTTACACCTTTAGTGCCACGTATCCCAGCGTATCTTATTATGGAGCTATAATCAGCTCCAATAAATACAACGTTGTTATTTATATCTTCATAAATTGTTTCATTATATATGCAATAATTTATTATCTCCCTATCTATACCTCTTTTTTCTAAATAAGAAATAGCAATATCATTATTAACATTACGTTTGGGTAATACTAATTTATTTTTATTTTTTCTAATAATTGGTCTATTTTCTAGTGTTGGATTAATCTCTAAACAATTTAAAAGATGAGAAACGGCCTCAGTAAAACTATACTTCTCTACTTTTATTAAGTATTCTAATGCTGTTTTACCACCTATATTTTGTGAAAACCAATACCACATACCATTGCTTATTTTTAAACTATCATGACTTCTAGTAACGTAAGTATTTCTACTGAAATGAACTAATTCATCAACATTATAATTTTTCAAATAAGTATATAAATCCAATCGTTTTACCTTAATTATGTCTTCTTTAGAAAAATAACTCATTATTTATACCACTCTTTTTAGAATCTTTGACTCACTTCCGATTTGTGTCGGTCTTTTGAAGTTAAGAATGTTACTCTTTCACCTGTTATTACTATTTTTTTATTATTCTCGCTATCAAAATTTGGTTCTAGTTTTCCTCTTATTCCAAGCATATCTCCCTTCTTACAATAATTTGAAGTGGTTTCGGCTACATTATTCCACAATGTACAATCTATAAAATCAACATCATTCTCTCCATTAGAATTTTTATAATTTCTAGGGACTGCTATCGTTATATTTGATACTTTTTTTCCATTTTCTAATTCTACTATCTCTGGGTCCTTTGCAAGTCTTCCTATTAAAACAAATTGATTTAACATATTATAATTCCTCCTTTATTTGTCTATTTTTTGTTAATAAGTCATAATAATCATAAGAAGTTTTTTCCTCTGATTTTAAATTATTAATTAATAAAAACATCAATTGTGATGCTTCTGATAAAAATAATCTAATCACAACTGATGTCTTAGAACCTTCCTCGTTTGGAATGCTATATTTTAAAATTTTTTCTTTTAAGTTTTCGCCAACGTTGTTAGAATTATCTAAGATTGATAAAACATTGTTAAACATATCAATAGTTAATTCTAATTTAATCGGCGGAATTCTTTTTTTATAAGATATAATATCACTTCCTTTCATTAATTTCACATGTAATTATTAGTTGTTTATTAGTGTTGTGAACACATGTAACTAATATAAGTTCTTTTGAAGAAATAGAATTACTAATCTTTAATTTTCCCGTTTTTTCTATTTCTTTTATATTGTTAACCTTGTAAGAGTAACTTTTTCCTTTATAAAACACTATAACATTGTCATTAATATTAAGCCTATTTAAATTTTTAAAATATGATATCTTACTAGTTCCGGAATGAGCATAAAGAATCAATCTTCCTTCTACATCAGGAAAAGTACTTGTTTGATCAGCACTTATTGCATAATTAATTGATTTAAAGTTCTTCGTCGCCATGACAATGCCTTTTCTTAACTTTATTTTTGGTATTTCTAATACTGCTATATAATTTAACTTATTCGATTTTAAACTTACATTCTTTTTAACATCTTGAGAAGTATTAATTATTTGATCATAATTATTTATGTAAGTTTCTATAATTTCTTTATCTTTTTTGTTACTTATATAATTAAAACCTATAATATATATAACAATAAAAATTCCAATTAGTAATAAAAGAACTCCTATTGAGTATAAAATACTATTTTTCTTTTTTAACATTCTTTTTGTGTTTAGCATAAGTTATAATTACAACTCCTAGTACTATTAAAGTACATGGTATTAAAATTTTTAAAAAGTTAAAACTTGCATCAGTATTTGGAACTTCGATTATCAATTCATCTTCTAAAGTGGCTTTAATTATTTCACCATTTTCTTTAATGCTAAAATACTGACGTTCAGGATTTATTTTATAGTTCTTTGGTGCTTCTTTTTCAATCAAATAATAGTCATTTACAGGTAAATCATCTATTACTATTTTGCCATTTGCATCAGTTATTCCAGAGAAAATCAATTCATCTTTAGTTGTATAAATTTCTATCTTAGTATTAGGTAATGGTTTTCCTGTGGATAAATCTATTTTAGTAAAATCTAAAGTTCCCTTCTTATATTTGTTTAATATATCAAATGATTTAGTCACGACTTCTGTATATTGATCCTTATAAGTAAGCTCAAAATCATATTCTTTAGTATCTAATACCAAATTATCATTAGGTACTGATAGTTCTTTTATATAATATTTTCCAAGAAACAAGTTATCAAGTTCAGCAACACCTTCATCATTTGTATAAATTGTAGATATTAATTCATTCTTTTTGTAATGTTTTTTTCCATCTTTTGTTATAATATCTTCTCTTGCATATATACCGAATTTTACACCTTCTAGTGATACCTCTTCATAAGAATAAGATCCGTTTTTAATAATCAATTTTTCTCCAGTTTTATTTATTGTTACTTTCCCTTTAACTTGTTGATTTTTAAATTTAACTAGAATCATTGTTCCGTAATCGTTATCTGTTATAAGTTCGGAATTTTCTCCTATTTCAAACTCCATAGAATTTGAATTCCATAAATAACCATCAATTTTTTGATCTATTTCTTCAAGACGATATTTACCAGATTTAAGTGCATAAGGTGTAATAAACTCACCATTTTCATTTGTTTCAAATTCACATATTTTTTGAGCATTTGGATAAGTAACATTTTGACATACATATTCATTGTTTTGTAAATCAAATATTTTGAATTTAATACCGGACATTTTTATTACCTCTTTAGAATCAGCGTCTATTTTAACAACTTTTAATTTTGCTTTAATTTCAGCATTTGATATTAAATGATAATATGGTTCTTCGGTATTTTCGTTTATAGTTATTTCAAAATCTTCTATTTTTTCATGATTTAATGTAGATGATACTTGTTTAACAATGTATTTCCCATAAGGTAACACTGCTTCAGCATATCCTTTCTCATTGGTTGTAATTCTTGCTACTTTTTTATTTGATGATTTTAAATAAATATCAAAAGAAACGTTTGGTTCACCAATTAAGAAACCCGTTTTATCTGTTGCAAAAACCTTAAATAAATCAAAATGTCTTTCGATTACTTTTTCATAAACAGTAACTGTTGGATATAAATTATCTTTTGTAATTACAAAATAATATCTATTATCAGTATCTAATTCATAACCTTGTGAGGGTGTCTCTTCTTGTAAATAATATCTACCTTGAGATGGTAAAGTTCCACTTGTTACAATTCCCTTATCATTGGTTGTAATAGAAGATACTTTTGTACCATCTTCTTTATAAATACCATAAGTTGCACCTTTTAATGTTGCATCACCTTGAGGTACTGATAACTTTGTATCTTTATCAACTTTATTTATTGTTACTTTACCACCAATTGATTTAATCTTTAAAGATACTCTATATGGATCTATGTTACCCGCGGTCATCAAATTTTGAACTCCATCCGCAACAAAAACAAATGCACTCTTTCCAAATCGATTAGAATTTTTAGATAACTGAATTGTAATATCTCCAACTTTATTAGGCGTAATATAAAGTTTATTACCATCTTTTTTTATTGTTGCGTTATCATTTGTTGATACTTCATAATTACTTAATACATTATTTGTATCATCTAAAACTATCGTATCATTTACTACAACAGTATTATTACTATTTGCAAATGATGGTGCTTTATAATGATTATTTACTAAATTCAATAATTCTGCTGATTCAGATTCAAACTGTGAAATATTATTTCCATGAAAACTATCAGCCCAATACGTATCCCAACCTAAAGGGTTTGCTTTCCAAATTTCATATTGAGTTATTGCGTACCATTTACTATCAGTATGATTACCATATCCATATCCATAATAAGCTAGTAACGTAATTCTACGCCAAGTATCTATACTCATTCCAGATACATCAGATTGATTATAATCATATCCTGTAAGTGTTGCACTATCTGAAAAATCAATACCTGGTTCAATACAATATGCAATCTCCGAATCACTACGTTTGTGATAAACTTGGATTCTCTCTGATCTTTCTACTCCATTTTTATATTTATTTACATAAATCTTTGGTGTAATCCATTCAAAATAGAATGAATCACTAGTTAATGCTTTAGCTTTTGTAGTTGCAATTAGCGAAACTATTCCAAACAAAAAAATGGGAAATACCCATTTTAATTTTTTTATAATTTTTTTCATCCTTTCCTCCTTAAAAAAAATGCTCTTATATGAGCATTAATTAACATTGTGCCAATCTATTGTACTATTATTATCATCATACAAAGATAGCATCCAATAAGTTTTTCCACATTCATCAGTTAAACTATCACAATTATATCCATATCTACCTAAATATGAATTTCCTTTATTAACACATTCACCTCTTGATTCAAAATCAGGTCTAAACCAAGAAAATGCAAACTTTTTAGGTGTACATGATTTTGTTGTAGTAACAATTTTTGTAGTAGTAACTGGTTGTGTAGTAGTCTGTTGTTGTTTTCTTTTTACAGTTGTTGTTTTATTGGCTTTAACCGTTGTTTTATTTTTTTCTGATGTTGTCTTAGAAACCTGATCATCATTCTTTTTTGTAGTTGATATTGTCGATTCTTTGGTATCTTCACTATCAGGTTTTTCAATATTTTTGCTTGTTTTTTCTTTATTTGTTTTTGATGTTGTAGTTTTATTTTGAATAGATGAGGTTGTTTTTTTTGAATCAACACACAATAGAATTACACCCAATATTGCAAATAACAAAAATATTGTTATAACTATAATCAAAATTTTCTTTTTCATAAAATTTCTCCTTGTCTTTAATTAGTTAGAGCATAACATTAAAATTTCTTTTTTGTCAAACTTTGTAATGAATTTAATATCTTTTTCAGTTAGTAATATATAGTTAGTAATAATATAGGGGTAGGTTGTAGGGAGGGGAAATATGTAAATAATACTCCCACTATCTTTCCCTATCTTTACATCTTTGTAAATACTTATTGTAATAATCCAATGCTTTAAATATATACTCCTTATACTTTGTCGGTGGCATATTTTTTGGCATCTTACTTTTTAAACTTCTCATTTCCAATTTTAGTTTTTCAACTTGATTAGCTTTCTCTTGAGATAATATTTCATCCACTTTTTGTTGAGTTAAATTACCATCCTGACTTAATCTTTTTAACTGCTGGGATTGTGATAAAGATGGTGTAGCTAAATTTTCTTCTATACTATCTAAAAACCAATCTTGTTCTTCTTTAGTAAGAAATGATATTTCAACTGCTGGAGAAAAAGCTATTTTTTCTTCATCTACCATATCAAGTAAGGGTTTAATTAATTTAGTAAGACGTATATATCTTTGAATTTGTCTAGCACTATCTCCAACCTGATTAGCTATTTTAGAATCAGTACGATACTTCGTGCCAACTTGGCACGAAGATAAATATGTCTTCTTCCCTTGATGTTTTTCAGCTTCTAATTTCATTTGATAAGCAAAGGCTTTTTCACTTGGTAAGATATGTTCTCTTTGCAAATTACTATCTACCATTGCAATTATTGCTTCATCATTACTTAAATTTCTAACAATGCAAGGAATTGTATATTTATCTGCTAATTTACTTGCGTACATTCTTCTATGACCAGAAATCACTTCATACCTACCATTATTTTTTGGTCTAACTAATATAGGTGAAATAACTCCTTTTTCAACAATACTATCACGCAAGTTATATAAATCTTCGTTTTCTACGACATTAAAAGGATGATTTGGAAAACTATCTATATCATCAATATTAATATCTTTAATCCTTTCTAGATCTTTTTCTTGTCTTTCCTGTTCTGTTGTAAATATGTCATCTAATCTCGAAAGTGGCATTCTTTGATAGCTCTTTTCCATTATCTAAAACCTCCTTTGCAAACGACGAATAAGCGTCTGCAACTTTACTTTTCTTTTGGTACGAAAATATACTTTTTCCATAAGAAGTTGACTCCGCTGTCTTTATTGCTATTGGAATATAAGTGTTATAAATCTTTAAATGATCTCCATAATCTCTTTTCAATTGTGTTTTAACTTGTTTTGATAAATTTGTTCTATCATTAACTAATGTGAATAGAATACCATCTATCTTTAATTTTGGGTTTATACGGCGTTTAACACGCGAAATTGTATTAATTAGATGTATCATACCTTTAGCAGCTAAAAACTGGCTCTGAACCGGTATTATTACACTATCAGCACATGCAAGTGCATTAATAGTTATCATTCCTAAACTAGGCATACAATCTATAATTATATAATCATATTTTTCCTTTAATGGAATTAAACAATTTTTCAATGTATATTCTCTACTCATAGCATTAACTAAAGACATTTCTAATGCAGATAAATCTAAATTAGATGGTATTAAGTTAACACCTTCTTTATGATGCAATATAGATTTACTTATTTGTATATCCTTATCTTCAATAGCTTGTCCCATTATATCAGCCAATGTAATTGGTATTTCATCTTGTTTATACCAACCCATACAGGTTGTTAGATCACCTTGAGGATCAGCATCTACTAAAAGTACCTTTTTACCTTGTGATGCTAAAGCAACACCCAAATTAAAAGTGGTTGTCGTTTTTCCAACTCCTCCTTTTTGGTTTGCAATAGCTATAATTTTACAGTTTTTCATATATTAATTACCTCCTTGTATAACTCAAAAATACTTACTTAACAAACATCAGCCTTTGTTACTTAGTGCAGAATTTATGAAAAAAACACCAATTTTTATTAAATTTGGTGTTTTGATACATATAATCTATATTTTAGAATTTCCTTATTTTATAAGGGTTTCAGGGCTTATTTTGAAACTGAACTTGTTAAAATATCAGCGTCTATATGCAAAATTTTTCCAGGAATATAAAAAAAATCACTTCTTTCAAAATTTCTAATGGTTCTCATTTTTTCATAAAAAACAAGGTCGTCATCTAAATCAATATTATCAACTAAAACCAAATCATTTATTTTACTATCAGCACATAATCTCACATTTATTCCTTTTAAATAAGCAGTATCTTCTTCTATTTTATATATTTTAAATATTACATCATTTTCATAAGATTTTCTTGTAACCACGCTACCTACTTGAAACAACTTTATCACCCAATTAAATATATGCAAAAAAAAAATCAAACATTACTGTTTGATTAATTCGTTTGAAATTTCTATAAATTCTTCTATTGTTATATTCTCCGCTCTATAATTAATATCCTTACCAAATTTATTTAAAGTATAATTTATTTTGTCTATATCAAAATCCTTTAAATTATTTTTCAAAGTTTTTCTTTTTTGCTTAAACGCTTTTCTTACAATTAAGAAAAACATATTTTCATCTATAGCCTTTAATTTATTTTTCTTTTTATTAAATAAAACAACTGCTGAATCAACATTTGGTTTAGGATAAAAAACATTTCTACTTACCATAAATGCTTTTTTTATATCAAAGTAATAATTTAAAAATATTGTTAAAGAATTGTAATTCTTACTTCCTATTACCGCACTAAAACGATCTGCAACTTCATTTTGAACCATTACTATTATCTTTGATACATCTATTTTTTCATTTATGAATTTAGATATTATAGGAGTTGTTATATAATATGGTAAATTAGCAACTACCATTAAATTATCATATTTATATTTTTGTAAATCTTGCTTTATATTTCTATTTAAAAAGTCATCAAAAACAACATCAACATTTTCATACTCATCTAATATTATTTTTAAAGGATCTTTTAAAGTTTTATCTATTTCATAGCCTAATACATTTTTTGCTTTAAGACTTAATTTTTTGGTCAATGCTGCTGCTCCAACACCTATTTCAATAACAAGTGTATCTTTTGTTATTTCTGCTAAATCAACAATATTATTTAAAACATTTTGATCAAGCAAAAAATTCTGACCAAATTTTTTTTTAAAAGTAAAATTATTCTTATTTAAAATATCTTTAGTATTCATAAAAGCTCCTTATAATTAAAAAACAAATAACTAATCTTATTTGTTTTTTATAATTAGTTACCTCCAAGTAACTGCTATATCTATTTGTGTTGGGTTATTTTTTACAAATCCACCGGTATCACAAACTATTGCTTCACCTAAAGAACTTTCTATTATAGTCCCCTTTGGTCTAATTTCATAATTTGCAGCAACCATAACATATTTACCTAACATTTTAACACCATCTTCTCTTACCCAGTATGGATAATCAGTTTCAGTGTATCCCATATTTCTCATTGCCTTAATTACTCTATTCATATTCAAATTATAATATGTTTCTCTTCCTGAAGGTCCATGCACAACACCTTTACTTTTAGATAATACATCTCCCGACCAAGTACTCTTAGTTGTTGTAGTATTTACTGTAGTTGTCGTTTTAGATGTTGTTATTTGTTTGTGTGTTGTTTCATTTTCCTTTGTAGTTACTATATTATTTTTATTACTATTAATTATAGAATTCATTGAAGCAACATAATTATTAGGGTCAAATGTTTTTTTTGTTGTAGACACTGTTATTACATCTACATTTGAAGCTGAAAATAATATTCCAACCTTTGAAAAACCAATAAATGCAACTAAACTTATAGTTAATACTATTAAGGCATTTTTAATTTTTCTATTAAAATTTTTCACTTTTTCACCTCACACCCATAACCTGGGTTCGTATATAATGATAACATATATGCATCTATAAGTCAAATTTAGACATTACGTTGCACGACGTTTTTGAAATTACATATGAACTTGTAAGCCCTTTTATAGCTGCTATTTGATTTATTATATATTTTAAATTCATAGGATTATTTGGTGTTCCTCTTAAAGGTTCTGGGGTAAGATATGGACTATCAGTTTCTAAGGAAATGCTTTCAATTGGTATTTCTTTTACTATTTCTTTTATTTTTTTAGCGTTTTTAAATGTCACTATGCCGCCTATTCCAATTAAAAAACCTAATTTAATAAATTCTTTTGCCATTTGTAGGCTTCCAGAATAACAATGCATTATACCTCTTACATTATACTCCTTTAATAAATTATATGTATCCATAATAGAATCTCTACTATGAACTATAACTGGCAAATCATTTTCCTTTGCAATAGATAACATCGTTTTAAAAACCTCTATTTGTTTTTCTTTATTTTCTTTAGTCCAATAATAATCAAGTCCTATTTCACCAATTGCAACAATTTTGCCTATATTTAATAATTTCTTTATCTCATCTTCATAATTAGATGGTAAATCATCTATATTTTGTGGCCCTATTCCAATGGAAGCATAAACCTCATCATACTGTAAAGATAAATAAACAGCTTCAATACTTGTTTTAATATCATATCCATTTATAATAATTTTACTTATTCCATTATTTGTTGCCTTTTTTATTTCATAATCTACATTTTCATATAAATCACTTAAAATATGACAATGTGAATCTATAATCATTTTATCACCAAAAAAATTATACCACACTAATGATATAATTTAATTAATAAAAATCTTATAAATAATACAAAAACTATAACAAAGTAAAATAAATCTTTTAGCAAATTACTTTCTAAATAAATTAATAAAGCAAATGCTAATAAAACCAAAAAGAAAGTTACTTTGCAAAAAAAGCTCTTTTTATTTTCTATTAAATTGTTATGATGCATAATTATCTTGCCTTTCTTATATTTTTACTACATCAACAACAAGAAAAAATATATCATAATTAGTCACCTTATGTAAATAGTTTTGACAAATTGATTTAAAATTAGACAAAATTTTACAGTTTATTCTTCGAAATAACTTTCTAATATATTTAAAGTAAATGAAATTAGATCTATTTCACTAGTAATTTTTGAAGTATCATCTATAATAAGATATCCTACTAAATCCCCACAAGGACATATTTTATATAATTTATAATTTTTACTTAATTTTAAATCTTTACAAAATAATACACCAGATTCTTTTGGTTGAAACATTTTATTTTCAAAATCTAAAATCAGTTTTTTTCCTACCGCATTATATAAATTTGAAAATACAATTTCATCTAAATTAGTAATAAAAACATTTGTTTTTATTTTGCTAGCTAAAACTTTTACAATTTTATTAATAAAATCTTGTTTTTCATTTATTGTATTATGTTTCCTTAAAGATATAACATTTATATCTTCCATATATATTTCTAACAATTCTCCTTTTTTTATATGCATTTTATTTCTTATTTCTTTTGGTATTACAATTCTTCCTAACTCATCTATTCTTCTAGTTATTCCTGATATTTTCATATAATTCTTTCCCTTCTTTTTTAGAATGTATAAATTATATGATTTTATTCAATTACATCAAGCATTTTTACTAAATAATGTAAAAAATGCTTTTCCAAGTCACTTGTTTTTAGTGATATCCTTAAAATATTATTAATATATCTGATTTCAAAATTTTGATTTATCCTAAATAAACCAGATAAAAGTTTTGCACCATCTTGTCTTTTTGACACAACACTCGTTATAAAAACAGATATTTCCCTTTCTGTTTGGACTACTTTAAATACACCCTTTTTCTTAGCATTATATTCAAATAATTCTTCTAACATATAAATAATTATGTCATCATCAAGATTTCCAAATCTATCTGTTAATTCTTCTTTTACTTTAATAAATTTATCATAACTATCAATTGTATTTATTTTCTTATGAATCTCTATTTTTAAATCCTCACTGTCAGCATATTTATCACTAATATGAGTTGCAACTTCTATAAATGGTTTTTCATTTATATCTTTTTCTTCATCTTCTTCTACAGAAACATTATTTTTAAGTCTTTCTACTTCTTCATTTAATATTTTAAGATACATATCATAACCAATAGTATCTATAAATCCAGATTGTTCAGCTCCTAAAATGTCACCTGCTCCTCTAATTGCTAAATCACGCATTGCAAGTGCATAACCACTTCCTAATTCCGTAAATTCCTTTATAGCATCTAACCTTTTTACTGCTATATCATTTAACTCTTTATTTTTTTTATACATAAGATAAGCATATGCTATTACCTTTCCTCTTCCTATTCTACCTCTTATTTGATATAACTGACTAAGTCCAAAATGATCAGCATCCAAAACTATTAAAGTATTTGTATTTTCAATATCAATTCCTGTTTCTATTATAGTTGTACATACTAATACATTATAAGTTTTATCAACAAAACTTTCCATTGTTTTTTCAATTTGATCTTTTGTCATTCTACCATGTATATAAGTTATCTTAGCTTCTGGAACTAATTTTTTTATTTTTACTAGTTTATCTTCTATATCTAATACCTTATTATATAAAACAAACACTTGTCCATCTCTTGCTAATTCTTTATAAATAGCATCTCTTATAACCTGGTCATTTTCTTTTAAAACATAGGTTTGAATTGGATATCTATAAGCAGGTGGTGTTTCAATTAAAGATAAACCTCTAACACCTGTTAAAGACATTTGAAGAGTTCTTGGAATTGGTGTTGCAGATAATGTTAAAACATCTATATTTTCCTTATATTCCTTTATTTTTTCCTTATGAGTTACACCAAAACGTTGTTCCTCATCTACTACTAATAAGCCCAAATCTTTATAAATAACATCACGGCTTAATAATCTATGAGTTCCAACTATCAAATCTACCTTACCACTTTTTAGTTCATCTAATATAATTTCCTTTTGCTTTAAAGTAACAAACCTATTAAGCATTCTTATATTTATGCCAAAACCATCAAATCTTACAACAGCATTATCATAATGTTGCTTAGATAATATTGTTGTAGGACATAAAAACGCTACTTGTTTACCACTTTTTATTGCTTTAAAAATAGCTCTAAAAGCAACTTCCGTCTTACCATAACCAACATCACCACATAATAACCTGTCCATTGGATGAGGCTGTTCCATATCTTCTTTTATATCATTAATTGCTTTTAATTGATCTTTTGTTTCTGTATACGGAAATTTACTTTCAAATAAAGTTTGATCCTCATCGTCAGCAAAGAAAGCAAAACCTTTTACTAATTTTCTTTTAGCAGAAGTTTCAAGTAATTTTTTTGCTATATCTTTTACTTTTCCTTTTACTCTTGCCTTTTGTTTAACCCACTCAGTTCCCCCTAATTTGTTCAATCTAGGCTTTATACCTTCGTTAGATGAATACTTGCTAATATATTCTATTTTTGAGGCTGGAATATATAATTTATCCCCATCCTTATATTCTATATTTAAATAATCCTTTTTAAGACCTTTTGATGTAAGAGTTATAATTCCTAAATATCTTCCAATACCATGAGACATATGAACTACATAATCACCAACTTTTAGCTTATTGATATCTTTTATTTTAGAACCATATTTAAATTTACTTTTATAAGAATTAATATCAGTTGCTTTATATAATTCATTTTTTGTTAAACAAACTAAGTCATTAATGATAAAACCATTTGGAATTTCATCTTTTATAATATTTATAATATCTTTTTTTAAATCCAATTTATTTGTTATAACACTTGGTAATGTTATATTACTAATAAAACTTGCTATTGCATGATCATCATTTAAATATAAAACTATCATTTTTTTAGAATCTAACATATTCTTAAGAAAATGATTAATTCTATCATAATTACCATTAAATTTATCAATTTCTGCAGATGAATAAATTTCTTTTTTTCCATCTTTCACATCATAATTATCTAATTTTAAAATGTCTACATATTTATCTTTTATAATATCATTTAAATCAAACATGTATTTATCTATATTAAATTGATCAGTCTCTTTAAATTCTAATACTTCATTAATAGTATTTTCATATGCAAGTTTAATACTATTTAAATCTACATAAATAGTTATATTATCATCTAAGTAATCTTCTATTTTACTTACATTTTTAACAACTCTTGGCAACAGACTCTGTCTTTCGATAATCCCTTCTATATTTTTTTCATTTATAAACTCAGTAAAAGGACATATTTCTATTGTTTCCTTTTTTTGCATCGAAAGTTGCGTATCTGGATTAAATTCACGAATACTTTCTATTTCATTATCAAAAAATTCTATTCTAATTGGATTTTCATTGCCATAAGGAAAAACATCTAATATATAACCTCTATTTGCATATTCACCTGTTTTTGTTACTATACTATCTTTTTTGTAACCAATCATATTTAACTTTTGAATTAATAAATCTCTATTGATTTCATCTTTTTCTTTTAGATTTATATTTAAATTACTCCATAATTTTTTACTAGGTAAAAACCTTAAATAACCCATAAAATTAGTTATAACTATTTTACCAACATTATTTTTAACAAGTTCATTTAATGTTTCTATCCTCTTAGACATTAAATCTGGAGATATTGCAACAGCTTCACTAACTAAAAAATCATCCATTGGAAACAATAAAACTTTATCTTTATCATATTGATTTAATGTTTTATAAAGCATATTAGCTTCATATAAAGTATTTGTAACTACCAGTAAATTCTTTTTACTTACACAAAAAAGATCCCAAACATAAATAGGTTGGGTTACTTTATTAATACCAAGTACCATCACTTTTGTATTATTAGTTAAAATTTTATGTTCAAAAATTTCTTCAAACATATAATCACCATCTTTTATTTTTTTGCTTTCATATTATATTTATTCATTGCTAATTCAAAAGGATGACCTATTGAAAATAAAACTGCATCTGCCGCTTTTTCTATTATAGGAGTTAATTTTCTTTTTTCAGTAGGAGTTAATTTTCCTAATACATAATCTTTTGTATCAATATTCTTATCATTTGATATTCCTATTTTTATTCTTTTATATTCATTTGTTTTTAATTGATTTTCAATATTTTTTAAACCATTATGTCCACCTGATGAGCCTTTTTCTTTTAATTTAATTGAACCGAGTGGCAAATCCAAATCATCACTTACTACTAAAATATCTTCTGTTTTTATATCTAAAAAATTAACAAACTTAATCATTACATCACCAGATAAATTAATATATTTTTGTGGTTTTATAAAAATAACATGAGCCATTTCTAAATAACAATCAAAATATAAAGCTCCATCCCTTTCTTTCCATTTATATATGTCCAGCTTTTTAGCTAATTCATCAATTACCATAAATCCCATATTATGCCTAGTATTTTGATATTCTTTTCCAGGATTACCTAATCCAACCACTAATTTTATTTTCATTTACATTCCTCCATTAAAAATTTTATTAATATTTTCAGTATATGAGCCATCATTATTATGAACAATAATATCATTTTCTACTATGACACCTGGATTTCCATTTTTGCTGCCTTCTATTAATACTAAATTTGAATTAGATAAAACAAATGGAAAAATAAACTGTAATCTTTTTGGTTCTATATTATTTTGTTTCATACTATTTATTATTTCAATTAATCTTTCCGTTCTGTGAACAATTGCTATTTTACCATTATTTTTAAGTAACTTTCTGGCACATTTAAAAACATCATCCAAACATAATTCTACTTCATGTCTTGCTTTTCTTTTTATTTCATTATCATTAGTTAAGCTTTTTTCTTCTAATTTAAAATATGGTGGATTACAAGTTATAAGATCAAAACTATCCGTTTCAAAAACATTATTTAGTTCTTTTACATTCATATTAAGAATATTAATTTGATCATCAAGCTTATTTATATTAATACTCTTTTTAGCTAAATCATATACTTCTTTTTGAAGTTCAACCGCTACTATTTTTGATTTTGTTTTTGTACTTAAAAATAGTGGTATTGGTGCATTTCCAGTACACATATCTAAAATTTTCATCTTATTATTTAATCTAACAAAATTTGCAAGTAAAACTGAATCTATAGAAAAATTAAACCATTCTGTATTTTGATATATTTTAAGGTTATTATAATTTAATAAATCATTAATTACCTCCATTATAAATTTACCTCTATTTCTTCATTTTCTTCTGTTTTTATTTTATAACTTCTTTTTAAAATATTTAATTCTGTTACATGTCCTATCTTGCCATGATAAGTAATTGTTTCACCAAGTTTTGGTAAATCTTTTTTATATTCTATATAAGTACTATCTTCATATCCTAAACAACATAATAATCTTCCGCAAACTCCATTTATTTTTGTTGGATTTAAAGCAATTCCTTGATTTTTTGCCATATTTATAGAAACACTATCAAAATTTGTTAAGAATTCCGAACAACATAGTGGTCTTCCGCAAGGACCAAAGCCACCTATTTCTTTTGCTTTATCCCTTACTCCTATTTGTCTTAATTCTATTCTAGTTTTATATTTTGTTGCTAAAATTTTTGCAAGTTCTCTAAAATCAACTCTTTCATCAGCAATAAATTTAAAAACAAGTTTTTTTCTATCAAAAGTGTATGATGCCTCATATAATTTCATATCAAGTTGTTCTTTTTCAACTACTTTTTTTGCATATTCTAAAGCTTTATTAGCATCTTTAATATTTTTTAAATTTATATTTATATCTTCTTTTGTTGCAATTCGAATTACATCCTTTAATGGTAAAAAAACTTTTTCTGCATCCTGATTAATAATATCAGTTGTTGCTGTTGCAAATTGTGTTCCTCTTTCTGTTTCAACAATAACATTATCACTTATTTTAACATTTAATTTTCCTGGTGAAAAATAATAAATTCTACCACCATCTGTAAATTTAACTCCTACAACCTTCACCATGATTTATATCTCCTATTCCTAATATTACATTTAATGTAAATAAAGTTATATTTACATTGTACTCTATTTTATTTAAATTTTCTAAAATAAAATTAATTTTTTTTATTAATATTTCTACACTATTTTTTTCTGATACATTTTTTATTCCTGTTTCATTATTAAAAAATTGCATTTCTTTAAATATTTTATAATTTAAACAATCTTTATATATTAATAAAAGTACCATTAATAAAGATTTTAGTAATTCCTTATTATTAAAGGTTTCTAATACTTTATCTTTAAAATAAATTATTGCTTCTTTGTTATTATTTTCTATATCAGAAAAAAAATCTAAAACTTTAAATATATTATATTCATCTAAATTGGTAACCTTAGAAACATAAGATAAATTTGTTTTCTCAATTTTACCATTTAATTTTATCGTTTGACATCTTGATATAATAGTACTAATTACTTTATTTAAATTTGTACTAGTAAAAATTGCAACAACATCACTATCTGGTTCTTCTAGAAATTTTAATAAAGAATTGGCAGCCGCCTGATTTAATAACTCTACGCTTTTTATTATATATACTTGTTTTTTTCCTTCTATAGGACTTGTTTGAAATTTTTCTCTTAGTTTTATAATACTTTCTTTTTTTATAATTCCATTTGTTGGTTCTATTATTTCTAATTCAGAATAACTATTTGTATCTATTCTTGAACAAATATTACATTTTTTACAATTAAAACAAAAAGTTTTTGGACATGCCAAAACCTTTGCAAACAAAATAGATTGCAAACTTAATTCATTTTCATCATCACTAACTAATAAATATGCTTGAACAGATTGTGAAGTATTATTTATCTTTGTTAGAAATTTACTTAAAATTGGTTGATTTGCTACTACTATATCATTCAATAATATCACCTCTATTAATAATTAAAGAGAAGAAATAAGGCTAATCCTAGCATTCCAGGTACATCAAAAAGACTTGCTATAATTATAGTAATTATATTTATAGGAATCATCAAGTTAAGTGATGATAAAAAAGTATTGTAAACAAACAATAAAATCATTCCTATAATTATTTTTTTAATAATCTTAAATAAAATTTTAAACATATTATCACCTATTAAAAAAATATGTTTAAATATTAAAATTTATGATAATTCACTTCTATTTTCAAGAGCTAATTCAAGCGTTAAACTATCCAAATATTCCATGTCTGTACCAATTGGAACACCTTGAGCAATTTGTGTAACTTTAACATTTGTATTTTGAAGTAGTTTTTTTATATATAATGACGTTGTATTACCTTCTATACCTGATCTTAAAGCTAATATAACTTCTTTTATTTCTTCATTTTTTATTCTATCAATAAGCTTGTCAATCGATAAATCATCAGGATTAATTCCATCCATTGGTGATATAAGACCGCCTAAAACATGATATTTTGTTTTAAAAATGCCTAATTTTTCAAATATAAATACATTTTTTTGATTTTCAACAACACATATTATAGATTGTTCTCTACTAGTATCATCACAAATTAAACATTTGTTCGAATCGGTCATACATCCACAATTAGGGCAAGTTGTAATATACTGATTAATATTTAATATTAAATCACTAAGTTCTTTTATTTTTGATTCTTCCAAATTCAATATTGAAAATGCATATCTCTCAGCAGTTTTTTCACCTACTCCAGGTAATAGTTTTAAAATATCTATAAGTCTTTGAAAAGATTTCGGATAATTCATTTTTTCTCCTTCTATTTATAGAAGTCCACCTAACGCTCCAGCTTGACTACCTAATTTATTATTTATTTCTTTTTCTACTTTTTTCAAAGCATCATTCATAGCTAAAATTATCATATCTTCTAATATTTCAATATCTTCTTGTTCTAAATTCATATTTTCTTTTATTTTAACAGATATCACTTCTCTTTTTCCATTAATTTTCACTGTAACTAATTCTGAAATACCTTCAAATGTCATTTCTTCTATTTTTTTCTTTGAATCCATTAGATTTTTTTGCATAGCTTGTGCTTGCTTCATTAAAGCTTGTATATTCATTATTTTTCCTCCATTTCAATTAAATCATCAAATTCATTAACAGAATTATTTTGTTGTATTTTTTTTATTTTTGATAATAAAAATTCTTCATCTTTTATATCTAATTCATTATTTTTAACTAAATTAACATATTTAGGTCTTATTTCTTTCCAATAATCAAGGGTTATACTCACAATTTTATATTTATGATTAAATCTTTTTTGTACTATCATTTTACATTTATCATAATTTGATTCTATTTTATTTAATAGTCCTTCTGTTGGGATAGTTAGTATAATACCATCTGATGATGCTGCAACTGGAACGGCATCAAGTAACAAACCAACAGATTTTTTTAAACTTTCATCAAGTAAATATTCTTTTATATTTTTCCATTCTTTTTGAATTCTATTAAATTCTTGCTTAGTAGATTTTTTTAAAATATTATTAATTCTTATATCTTTTAATTTTTTAATATTATTATTTAAATTTTCTTGTTGTAAATCCTTTTTATTTTTATCTTTTTCAGTATTTTTAATTAATGTTTCACGTGAAACATTAATTTCATCCATCATTTTAAGTATATATACCTCAAAAATCAATTCTTTTTGTGAAGTTTGATTTAATTTTTTGTTTAACTCAGACGTATCATCTAATAATTTATATAATATTCTTTCATCTATTGATTTAAATTCAGAAAAATCAAAATCATTTAATTTTTCATTATTATCTTGTAAAACATTTTTTTTATATAATATAATTTTATATAAGCAATCTATAATTTTTTGTAAAATTAAATTAAAATCTTTTCCTTTATTTGATAATTCTTTTATATATTTTATTGTTTCAGCATATTTTTTATTAATAATATTTATTAAAAATTCAAAAATTTGTTTGTTTGATATAGTTCCAGATAATTCTTGTACATTAATTAATGTTATTTTATCATCAGAAAAAGCAAAAGCTTGATCCAACATACCTATTGCATCTCTCATTCCTCCATTTGAATTTAAAATTATTTCATCAAGTGCTGATGATTCAATATTTATATTTTCTTTTTCTATAACATTTTTTAAACATTTTTTCATACTTTCTTTTGAAATACTTTTAAAATCAAATCTTTGACATCTTGAAATTACTGTTGTAGGCAATTTTTGAGGTTCTGTGGTTGCTAATATAAAAATTATATATTCTGGCGGTTCTTCAAGTGTTTTTAATAAAGCATTAAATGCTCCTATAGATAACATATGAACTTCATCTATAATATATACTTTATATTTTGACATTGCTGGAACTAAGTTAACTTTATTTCTTATTTCTCTTATTTCATCTACACCATTATTTGATGCAGCATCTATTTCTATGATATCAGGATTACTATTATTATTGAATGACAAACAATTTTCACACTCATTACAAGCATCACCTGTTGTCATATTGTTTAAACAATTTATAGCTTTTGCAAATAATTTTGCACAACTAGTTTTTCCTGTACCTCTTGGACCCGTAAATAAATATGCATGACTTAATTTGTTGTTTTTTATAACATTTTTCAACGTTTTTACAATTGTATCTTGTCCATATACCAAATCAAATGATTTTGGTCTATATTTTCTATATAATGTTTGATATGCCATGCAATCACCTCTGATAAGTATTATAACATTTTAAAACATATTTTAAAACAAAAACGATAATGTTTCACGTGAAACATTATCTTACTTTTTTAAAAAAAGATTGTAATAAATTTAGTGATTCTTTCGTATATAAATTATTTTTATAAATATATTTATTTTTATCAATTAATATTTGTTTATCTTTTTTTACTAAATAATATATTCTTTTTATTCTTGATAATTCTATTGCAGAAGAACACATTTTGCAAGGTTCCAAAGTTACATACATTTCACATTCATTTAATCTCCAATTTTTTAATTTTTTTGAAGCTTTTTTTATTGCTAATATTTCAGCATGCATAGTTGCGTCATGATTTTTTTCTATTTTATTATATGCTTTTGCAATTATTTTATTATTCTTTACAATTATTGCTCCTATTGGAACTTCGTTTTTTTTATAAGCTTTTTTTGATAATTTTATTATTTCTCTATAAAATCTTTCTTGCATTATATCTTTATTAATGTTTCACGTGAAACATTCCCTTCTTTTTTTAATTTTTATATTTATGTTTCACGTGAAACATTATTTTTTTATGTAAAATAAAAGCACACACAAAAAGGGGTTATTAAGGCTGCTATCTTTCAATCCTGACCTAATTCTAACATTTTTGTTGTGCAATTACATTTTATTATAATATTAAAAAATAATCAAGTTATTTTAAACAAATATGTTTCACGTGAAACATATTAAAAGAGACTTTATTCTGTCTCTTTTATTTCATTATTATCTTTTGAATCTTCTATATTTTCATCATCTTTTTCTACCACTGATACTGTTGCAACTTTTTGTCCTTCTCTTAAATTCATTAGTTTAACTCCCTGCGTTACTCTACTCATTCTTGATACTTTATCAGCTGAGATTCTTATAACAATGCCTTGATCAGTAATGATCATTAAATCTTTATCATCAGTTACAGTTTTAAATGCTACTATTGTTCCGTTTTTATCAGTAATATTTAGTGTTTTAACACCCTTACTTCCACGGTGAGTTAATCTATATTCATTTACATCTGTTCTTTTGCCATAACCTTTTTCAGTAACAACTAATATATCTTGATTTTCCTTGGCTATTTCAGAACCAACACAGAAATAATTATCAGATAATTCAATACCTTTGACTCCACTTGCAGTTCTACCCATAACTCTTATTTCATTTTCATTAAATCTTATCATTCTACCATTGTTCGATGCTATAACAACATCCTCATTACCATTAGTAAAATGAACAGACAATACTTCATCATTTTCTTTTAAAGTTATTGCAATTTTACCATTTTTTCTAATATTTTCAAATTCACAAACATTTGTACGTTTTATAATTCCATATTTTGTTGTGATTACTAAATATTTATTTTTTTCATTTCCATTATCTAATAAAATATTATTTACTTTTTCATCTTTTTCTATTGGTAATAAATTAATTATTGGTAATCCTTTTGATTGTCTTGAAAATTCAGGTATTTCATAACCTTTTATTCTATAAACTTTACCTTTATTAGTAAAGAATAACACATGATTATGAGTGGTTCCTGACTTAAGTATTTCAACAAAATCCTCATCATTTGTAGACATACCTTTAATTCCTACTCCACCTTTGTTTTGAAGCTTGTAAGTATCTGTTGGCATTCTCTTAATGTATCCTTTGTGAGTTAATGCAACAACTATATCTTCAACAGGAATTAATGATTCATCTTCAATATAATCAATAGCTGTCATATCAATAGAAGTTTTTCTTTCATCACCAAATTTATTTTTAACTTCAAGTAATTCTTTTCTTACAACTGCTAAAACATTTGCGTCACTTGATAATATTGTCTTTAATTCTTCAATTAACTTTAATAAATCTTGTAATTCTGCTTCAATTTTACTTCTCTCTAGTCCTGTTAATCTACGAAGCTTTAATTCTAGGATATTATCTGCTTGAACTTGTGAAAAACCAAATCTACTTATTAATTTTTCTTTAGCTACTACATCACTTTCAGCTTCTTTAATGATTTTAATAACTTCGTCGATATTATCTAAAGCTATTTTATAACCTTCTAATATATGAACTCTATTTTCAGCTTTTTTAAGATCAAATCTAGTTCTTCTTATTATAACTTCTTTTTGATAATCAATATATTTTGAAATTATATCTCTTAATCCTAATGTTTTTGGTGTTCCGTTATCTAACATTAAGAAAATAATACCAAAATTTGATTGAAAAGCAGTATGTTTATATAAATTATTTAATACAACTTGTGGATTTGCATCTTTCTTTAGTGTAATTGTTATTTTTACACCATCTTTAAGGTCAGTATGATAATCAGATATACCATCTAAAACCTTATTGTGTACTAAATCTGCAACTTTATTTTTAAGTTCTTGAGTATTTACACCATAAGGAACTTCATCAACAATTATATAATTACGACCATTTTTTTCTTCTATTTTAGCCTTACTTCTTATAGTAATTGAGCCCCGTCCTGTTTCATATGCTTGTCTTATACCTTTATTTCCAAGAATTATACCTCCGGTTGGAAAGTCAGGTCCTTTTACATATTGCATTAATCCTAGTGTATCTATTTCAGGATTATCAATATAAGCAACACATCCATCTATAACTTCCGATAAATTGTGTGGTGGAATATTAGTTGCCATACCAACTGCTATACCCATTGTTCCGTTTACTAATATATTAGGAAATCTTGAAGGTAAAATGGCTGGTTCTTTTTCAGATTCATCAAAGTTTGGAACAAAATCTACTGTATCTTTATTAATATCTCTTAATAATTCTAATGATATTTTTGATAATCTAGATTCTGTATAACGCATTGCAGCTGCTCCATAACCTTCTATATTACCAAAGTTTCCGTGTCCATCAACTAACATATAACGATATGAAAAGTCTTGAGCCATACGTACCATTGCTTCATATATTGAAGAATCACCATGTGGATGGTATTTACCCATTACATCACCGACGATTCTCGCCGATTTTTTATGTGGTTTATCAGGTGTATATCCAGATTCATACATAGAATATAATATTCTTCTATGAACAGGTTTTAAACCATCTCTTAAATCTGGTAGGGCACGTGATACTATTACACTCATTGAATATTCCAAGAATGAAGTTTTTACTTCATCTACTATATTATTATGCTCTAATCTATCTCTACTATGATCCATTTTAATTCACCCCCTAAACATCCAAATTCTCTACATATACAGCATTTTCTTCAATAAATTTACGTCTAGGTTCTACTTCTTCACCCATTAATTTATTAAATACTTCATCTGCTGCCATAGCATCTTCAACAGTTATTTTTCTTAATACACGTGTATTTATATCCATAGTTGTTTCATTTAGTTCTTCAGCATCCATTTCACCTAAACCTTTCATACGCATCATATCATATTTCGTATTTGGATTTAAGGTTGCTAAATATGCATCTCTTTCTTCTTCATTTAGTACATATTTAATTGTTTTACCATGCTTTATACAGAAAAGTGGTGGTTGTGCTGCATATACGTGTCCTGCTTCAACAATTGGTTTAAAAAATCTATAAAATAATGTTAATAATAATACTCTAATATGAGAACCATCAACATCAGCATCGGTCATTATTATTATTTTATCATATCTTAATTTACTAAGATTAAAATCTTCTCCAATACCTGTACCAAAAGCAGTAATAATAGTTCTTATTTCTTCATTAGATAAAGCTCTATCTAATCTTGCTTTTTCAACATTTAATATTTTACCTCTTAAAGGAAGGATTGCTTGTGTCATACTATTTCTACCTTTTATAGCACTTCCCCCTGCTGAATCACCTTCGACTAAGAAGATTTCACATACAGATGGATCTTTATCTTTACAATCAACTAGTTTTCCGCCAAAGTTTATAACATCTAAATCACCTTTACGACGAGTAAGTTCTCTTGCTTTTTTAGCGGCAACCCTAGCTCGTGCAGCAGTCATTGCTTTTTCCATAATTAATTTAGCTTCATCTGGATTTTCAAGTAAAAATCTTTCAAATCCTTTACTAAATACATCATCTGCTATTTTTCTTACCTCACTATTACCTAATTTTGTCTTTGTTTGACCTTCAAATTGTGGATCTGGATGTTTACACGAAATAATCATTGTAATTCCTTCTCTTACATCATCTCCGGTAAGTAGTGCATCATTTTCCTTTAAAAATTTATTTTTCTTTCCATAATTATTAATTATTCTTGTTAAAGCTCTTTTTACACCATCTTCATGAGTTCCTCCCTCGTGAGTATTAATATTATTTGTAAATGAATAAACATTTGATGTGTAACCTGTATTATATTGTAAGGCAACTTCAACAGCAATATTATCTTCTTCACCTGATAAATGAACTATTTGCTCATGTATTGGAGTTTTTCCTTTATTTAAAAATTTAACGTACTCACTTATACCACCTTCATAAACAAATGTTTCTTTTTTAGGTTCTATTTCTCTATCATCAACTAATATAATTCTTAATCCTTTATTTAGAAAAGCAAGCTCTCTTACTCTTTGTTTTAAAATTTCATAATCGTAAACAGTAGTTTCTTTAAATATTTCAGGATCTGCTTTAAAAGTTACGGTAGTACCAGTTCTATCAGGAGAACATTTATCAATTACCTTAAGTGGTTCAACTGTATGACCACCATTTTCAAACCTTATATAGTATACCTGACTATTTTGGTATACTTTTACTTCTACCCAGCTTGATAAAGCATTAACAACCGATGCACCAACACCGTGAAGTCCTCCAGATACTTTATATCCTCCTCCACCAAACTTACCACCAGCATGAAGTACTGTATAAACTGTTTCTACAGTTGAAATACCAGTTTTTTTATGAATACCTGTTGGTATACCACGTCCATCATCTTTTACTGTTATTGAATTATCTTTATTTATAATTATTTCTATATCATCACAATATCCTGCAAGTGATTCATCAATTGCATTATCAACTATTTCCCATACTAAATGGTGAAGTCCAACTGATGAGGTTGAACCTATATACATACCTGGTCTTTTTCTTACTGCTTCAAGTCCTTCTAAAACTTGTATATCCGAGGCATCATAATGTTCTTTATTTTCTTCCATAATTTATTTCTCCTTATTAAAATTACCATTATCCACAACATAAATATCAGATTTAGCTTTTAATTCATCATTTATGTCTTTTATATCAGTAGTAGTAATAAATATTTGTATATCTTCTTTAAAATAATCTATAATGTTATTTTTCTTTATTTCATCTAGTTCACTAAATATATCATCTAGTAAAATAATAGGTTTTGTATGTTTTTCTTTAACAAAAACTTCTATTTCTGCTAATTTTAAACTTAAAATAGATAATCTTTGTTGTCCTTGGGAAGAAAACTCTGTTACATCAAGATCATTTAAATACATCTTAAAATCATCCTTGTGACAGCCTAAAAGAGTTGTTTTTTGAAGTAATTCATTCATAAATATAGAATTATATTTATTTATAATAAAGTCCTTTAAATCGGCTTTATTTAAGTCTTGTTCATTTATAAAACTTTTATATTTAATTTCTAAATTACCAAATCCTGCTATTTTATCAAAAACATCTTTTAAATATTCATTTATTTTATTTATAAAATCATACCTAATTTTTACTAATTCTATGTTTTTAACAGCAAGTTTTTCAGTTAAAATGCTAAAGTAAGTTTTATCAAATTTAGCATTATTTTTTTGTTTTAAATATTCGTTTCTTTGTTTTAAAATTTGATTATATTCTTTAAGTAAAAAAACATAATCTTTTCTAAATTGTGAAAGTTCTATATTTAAAAATTTTCTTCTAGTAGCAGGAGTTCCCTTTATTATTTCTAAATCATCAGGACAAAACATAATAACATTTAATCTAGATAAATAATTACTTATCTTTTTTTGCATAATATTATCAACAGATACTTTTTTTCCATCTTTATTTAATAAAATGGATAACATATGAATATCATTATTATCATTTGAAAAAGTACATGAAATTTTAGTACATAATTCATTATTTTTTATTAAATTAAGTTCGTTATGAGTTCTATGTGATCTTGTTATTGCAAGAAAATAGATACTTTCTAATATATTGGTTTTTCCTTGGGCATTATTTCCAATAAAAATGTTTATATTTTTATTAAAATCAAAATCAACTTTAGAAATATTTCTAAAATTATTTAAATTAAGTTTCCTTAAAAACATAATTAAGTATTTTAAAGCCCATTTAAACCACCTACACCTATTTTCAGTATACTACTACATACATACTAATTATATCACAAAATAAGGCTTATTTTTAATTATTTGTTATTTTTTTCAAAATTAATTAACCTTTTTGAAAATAAAGACTCTAATCTTGAAGATCTTAGTATTTGATTATCAATTATTCCATATGAAATTTCAAGTTTTATCTTTTTTCCACAATTAAATTTTATAATTGTATCCCCATATAATTTATAATAATCACTGATATTATTTAAAGATATCCAACTACAACGTTCTAATCTAGGTGATGTTGTTGGAAAAAAAATCATTTTACTACTTTCTTCTATTATTATTGGCGATTTGTGTGATATTCCAAGTATACTTTTTGTACCACTAAATCTACCATCATAACTACTTCCAAAATATTTACAACTATTATCAATTATTTTTAATGGTGATAAATTAATATAAATTTCTTTATCCTCTTCTATTATTTTAGATTTATCTTTTCCACAAGATAAAATTGCTAAAGTACTTCTATTAATTTCATAATTTTTCATAAAATTCCCCCTAAAATTAAAATATTGCAATTATTATCCACAGTATTTTTAAAAAAAATGTCAAATTATAGGAATTAATAAAAAAAACTAGTTAATAACTAGTTTAATATGTTTTTATAGGTAAAATAAGTTGTAACAAACTATTATCATTTTCATCTAATACTATTATTGGATTAATATCATTGTTAAAATTTAAAATTACATTTTTACTTTCTATTGTTTTTATAGCATCCATCATAAATTTTGATGAAAAAGCAATTTTTATGTTCTCTTCATTATTTTTTTCTATTTCTATTTTTTCTTCAACCTTTCCAATTTCAGGTGAATTTGAAGAAACTATTACATTATTATTATCACATTCAAATTTTATAATATTTTTATCTTTTTCACTTGTTAATAAAGATGCTCTATCTATAACATTATATAATTCTGATGTATTTGCTTTAATAGAAAGATTAAAATTACTTGGTATTAATCTATTAACATCTGGAAAAGTTCCTGAAAGTACCCTTGTTTGAAATAAAGTATTATCAAATTTAAATAAAACCTTATTATTAAAAATATGCATTTCTATATCATTATCTTTTTCTTCTATTATTTTAGTTAATTCTATTAAATTTTTTCCAGGAATAACTATATTTATTTCCTCTTTTATATTATCATTTAAAATAATGTGTTTTTTTGCTAATCTATAAGAATCGGTTGCAATACATTCTAATTTATTATCAACAATTTTAAAATTGATACCTGTTAATACTGGTCTTGTTTCTTGAGTAGATATGGCAAAAGATGTTTTATTTATTAATTCTTTAAAATCATCTTTTTTAATTATTATTGGATTTTTCTTTTCTTCTAAATTTAAATTAGGAAATTCTAAAGCATCCATAGAATTTAAATTAAATTCTGAATTACAACATGATATTAATACTTTTATACCATCAAGTAATTCAATATTAACTATTCTTCCTTCTAATTTTCTTATTATTTCTAATATATATTTACCTTGTATTACAGTAGAACCTATATTTTCAATATTTTCTAACTTTTCTTTTGGAATAAAAGATTCAATACTAATATCATTATCACTTGCACTTAAAAATAAACCTTCATTTGTTAAATTAAATTTTATTCCAGATAATATTGGTATTAAATTTTTACTAGATAAAGCCTTACTAACAGAATTTAAACTTTGAAGTAATACTTCTTTTTTTATACTAAATTTCATTTTTATTTCTCCTTTTATATATAGTTTTATTATTATTACTGTGGATAATGTGGAAAACATTGTTTTTTATTATAATATAAAGTATTTTTATTAATTTTTTTCCACATAATAATTTGTAAAACTTATAATTATTCCACAGGCTAATTATAATTTGCTTTTTAAACCATTAATAATTTCTTTAAATTGAGGATTTGTTTTTATTTCATTTTCAATTTTATCAACAGAATGCATTATTGTAGAATGATCTCTTCCTCCAAATTGAATACCAATTTTAGGAAAAGATTCATCTGTTGTTGTTCTACATAAATATATAGCAACTTGTCTTGGAAAAGCAATAGATGCTTTTCTTTTTTTAGATTTTAAATCTTCAACTGTTATATTGTAATATTCAGCAACAACTTGTTGTATTTTTTGGATGTTATTTTTTATAAAAGAAGATTTAGAAAGATAATCTTTTAAAGCATCTATTGCTAAATTAAGATTAATATCTCTTATATTAAACATAGTAGCATAAGCTATTACCCTTGTTAAAGCTCCTTCTAATTGTCTTACGTCTGAATCACAATTATTAGCAATGTATGCTATAACATCATCATTAATTGTTCCATCCATATTTTGACCAATAATTTTTTTTCTTAATATTTCTACCCTCATCTCGTAATCAGGTGGATAAATATTTACACTAAGTCCCCAATTAAATCTAGTTCTTAATCTATCTTCTAATTTTTTTAAATCATCAGGTGATCTATCAGAAGATATAATTATTTGTTTATTATCATCATATAAATTATTAAAGGTATTAAAAAATTCTTGTTGTGTTTGAGTAGCACCACCTAAAAATTGAATATCGTCAATTATTAGAACGTCAACTCCCCTATATTTATTCTTAAAACTATCAATATAACTAAAATTAGTACCGGATTCATCTTTTTTATTAATATTTAAAAAATCTGATATAAACTGTTCACTTGTTACATATAGAACTTTTTTATTTGAATTTTCAATAATAAAATTTCCGATTGCATGCATAAGATGGGTTTTACCAAGTCCACTATTTCCATATAAAAATAGTGGATTATAAGTCTTTCCTGGGTTTTCCGCAACAGATACAGCAGCCATATAAGCAAATTTATTGCTCTCACCTACTATAAATGAATCAAAAGTATATTTAAAATTTAAATTAGATTTTAAAGGTGTATTAAGTGGAACACCAATATTATCAATAGGAATATTAATGTTTTTATTTACTTCATCTTCAAAAACAAATTCAAAATCAAAACTAGTATTTGTTATTTCACTAAATACATCAGATATTGTTTGATACCATGTTTCTTGTAAGCTTTTCTTTTGAAGTGGCGAATCAACAAGAATTTTAGCTATATTATTATCAAGTGATACTAATTTAGTATTTTTAAACCAAGTATCATATGATAAAGAAGATATTCTTGGTTTAATTTTTTCTAGGAAATTATCCCACAGATTATCTATGTTCATAATAACCTCCTTTCCCCCTATAAAACGAGTTATTTACATATATTTTATCAAAAATGCTGTGGAAAAACAATGTTTAATAATAAATATTATTTATCCACAATAGTTTTCCACAATATAAAACGTTATTTTACAACAAAATTCGACATAATTCACATATCCACAAATTTAATCATTATAAAAAAAGTAATAAACAAAAATAGTTTTCCACAGCTTGTTAATAAATCCTTATATTATTTAGATAATTGATAAAAAAAGTATTTTAACTGTGGAAAACATTGTGATTAAACAATTAAACATATTTTTTTTTAAATATAAAGTAGTGGAAAAAAATTATAATAATTATTTAAAATAAGATTTAATAATTAAAAAAATATAAGTGCAGTGTATATTAAAAAGGTTGACAATTATTTAAATAACACTTATAATAGTCGTGTTTAAAAAGAGCTGGAGGTGTAAATATGAAAAGAACATTTCAACCAAACAATCATAAAAAGAAAAAAGTTCATGGTTTTTTTGCAAGAAAATTAGCTGATACTGGTATTTTAAATAAAAGAAGAGCAAAAGGACGTAAAAAATTATCAGCATAATTCCACTTATTTATGTATAAGTGGTTTTTTATTATTAATTATTAGAGGTTAACTTATGAAAAAAATAAATATAGTTAAAGAAAAAAAAGATTTTGATAAAGCTTTCAAGTTAAAAAAACAAGTACATTCTAAATATTCTTATATATATATTAAGGATAATGATGTAGAAAATTATAGATTTGGAATATGTGTTTCTAAAAAATTGGGAAATGCAGTTACAAGAAATTTAATAAAACGAAGAGTAAAAGATATAATTGATAAATCTAAGTTGCATTTTGCAAATAAAGATTATATAATTGTATTAAAGAAAAGTGCGGTAAGCACCCAGTATTTAGAATTAAAGGAAGATTTAATTAGTGTTTTAAAAAAATTTGATAGATAGGAGAAAATAGCTAGATGAAAAAACTAAAGAAAATAGGGAAGGTATTGATAGTTTTTTTACTAGTTTTTTTATTAACTGGTTGCACTAAACAATTAGTTGTTGAAAAAACAAATGATAAAGGTAAAAAAACAAAAACAGTAGTAAGATATATAGAAGGCAAAAATGCAACAGGTCAATCATTAACTGAAAATATAATTTGTAAGCCAACTGAAAAAGAACTTATAAAGGTTTATAAAAATAATAAAGTTAATACTGATAAGTTAGTTAATTGTAAAAACTTTACACCAAAGATAAAAGCAAATGAAGGATTATGGGATAATATTTTTATAAAACCTCTTGCTTGGGTAATATTAAAGTTAGGTTATTTAGTTAAAAACTTTGGTCTTGCTGTAATACTTGCGGGTCTTGTTATAAGATTAATTTTATATCCAGTAACAAAGAAAAGTGCAATGCAATCTGAAAATTTAAAAAAGGCACAACCAGAATTACAAAGGCTAGAAAAAAAATATGCTAACAAAATGGATGATCAACAAGCTATGATGGCTAAGTCACAAGAAATGATGGCAATTTATAAAAAATATAATATATCATTATTTTCTGGATGCTTAATTGCAATTATTCAGTTACCACTATTTATTGCTTTCTTAGAAGCAATAAACAGAACTCCAGCAATATTTGAAGGTAAATTCTTAGGATTACAACTTGGAACAACACCTTGGTTTGCTTTATCTAAAGGAAACTTCTGGTATTTAATTATTCCAGTAATCGTATTTATTGCAACTTTCTTATCATTAAAACTAAACGGAACACAAGCTACAGATAATTCAAATCCAGCAGCAGGTTCTACAAAAATGATGATGAATATGATGACAGTTATAATAACTATAAGTTCATTTCAACTATCAACAGCAATTGGTTTATATTGGATAACTTCAAGTTTATTTACTGTTATTCAAAATTTACTAGTAGCAAGGAGTGGTAATAGTGCAAAAATTAAAAAGTCATAAATATGAAGGAAAAAATAGTGAAGAAATATTAAATAAGGCTTTAAATGAACTTAATGCATCTACTGAAGAAGTATATACAAGTATTAAAGAAGAGGCTAAAACAGGATTATTTAAGTCTAAAAAATATGAATTGACAGTTGTTTTAAAAGATGATGTAGTAGAATATATAAAATCTTACTTAAAAGAAATAACAAATCTTATGGGAATAAGTGTTGAATTTGAAACACAAAAAAGACCAAATTATATAAAAGTTAATATGATGTCTGATAATAGTTCTATTTTAATTGGAAAAAATGGTAGAACAATGTCTTCACTTCAAGATTTATTAAAACAATCAATTCAAAATAATTTAGGAATTAGAATAAATATTATTTTAGATGCTAATGATTATAAAGAAAAACAAGAAAAAAACATTGAACGTTTAGCAGTTAAATTAGCTAAAGATGTTGTAAAAACTAATATAGAAGTTAAAATGGATAGAATGAACTCTTATGAAAGAAGATTAGTTCATAACAGATTATCTAATTTTAAAGGAGTTATAACAGAAAGTACTGGCCAGGAGCCAAATAGATGTGTTGTAATTAAACCTGTGGAGAAATAGAAATATTTCTTCTTTTTATTTACTTATATGTTATAATACTTTTAACAAAGGGATGTGATTTAAAGTGAATGATACAATAGTTGCTATATCAACAGCACTTGGAGAAGGTGCAATATCTATTATTAGAGTATCAGGAGATGATGCTATAAAAATAATTAATCCTTTATTTGATGGTAAAAATTTAGAAAAAGCATCAAGTCATACGATAAATTATGGTCATATAGTATATAATGGTGAAATTATAGATGAGGTATTATTATCAATTATGAAAGCACCTAAAACGTATACAAAAGAAGATGTAATAGAAATAAACACTCATGGCTCAATTGCAGTTGTTAATAAAATAATGGAAATATTACTTCTTGAAGGTTGCAGATTAGCAGAACCTGGTGAATTTACTAAAAGAGCATTTTTAAATGGTAGAATAGATTTGACCGAATCAGAAGGAGTTATGGACTTAATAAATTCTGAAACAGAACTAACTAGAAAAATGGCTATTAATGAGTTATCTGGTAATGTTTCTAGGTTAATAGAAGATACAAGAGAAGATATAATAAGTTTAATATCTAATATAGAAGTAAATATAGATTATCCAGAATATGAAGATATAGAAGTAGTAACAATAAATAAAATAAGAGAAAAAGTAAGAGAAATAAAAGAAAAATTATTAAAGACATTAAAATTATCAGAGGATGGAAAAATATTAAAAGATGGTATTAAAACGGTTATATTAGGAAAACCAAATGTAGGTAAATCAAGTCTTTTAAATGCTTTATTAGAAGAAGAAAAAGCCATTGTAACAGATGTAAAAGGTACAACTCGTGATATAGTAGAGGGAAGTATTTTAGTAGGTGGTGTAAAACTTAATTTAATAGATACAGCAGGTGTTAGAAAGTCTAGTGATATAGTTGAAAAAATAGGTATTGAAAAGAGTTTAAACTTAATAGATGAAGCAGAGTTAGTATTACTTATTTTGGATGCTAGTTGTCCTTTAAGTGAGGAAGATAAGTATTTGTTAGAAAAAACTAAAGATAAAAAAAGAATTATAATAATGAATAAAATAGATTTAAAGCTAAATAATTCTTATATGGATGATGTTATAAAAATAAGTGCTAAAAATAACGAGGGAATAGAAGATATAAAAGATGCAATAAAAGAATTATTTAACGTTGGAACATTTATGAGCAAAAACTTAACATTTTTTACTAATGTAAGACAAATATCTTTATTAAAGTCTGCTATTAAATCATTAGAGGACGTAGAACAAGGTATTAAAGAAGAAAGAGAAATAGATATGATTGAAATAGATTTAAAATTAGTATGGGAAAAACTAGGAGATATAATAGGAGCTAATTACACGGAAGAATTAATTGATAATTTGTTTAGTAGATTTTGTTTAGGAAAGTAAATGTGTTTTAAAAACTTGGGTTCTAACCAAGTTTTCCTAAATTGAAAATGTAACCTAGATATAGGTTACATTTTTTATTTTGGTATTACCAACTTTTTTGCATAAAAAATTATAAAATTCTTCTTTTTCTTTCTTTGTTTTGATTACATTTTTAGGAATAATTATAGCACCTATAGAGTTTAAAAAAATATAATAGTAATTATCATTAATATCAATTTTTTCAATAGCTTTATATTTAAATATATTCTTTTTATTAGGATTTTCTTCTATTATTTCATCACTATTAAAATTTATTGTATTGATAGTATCATAAGGTAAAGTTCCATTCTTTTTAGTATTTATAACGGTCATTTTAACAATTTTTTTTATGTGATTTTTAAATGTAAAACCAAAAAAGCACATAAAAATAATCCATAATAGAAAATATAATATTGTACTAAAGATAATTGTTTTTAAGTTACAATCTAGGATAAATTTAAAAATACATATAAGCCAAATCATAATAGGTAGTTTAAATTTAAAAGTATAATAATTTTTTTTAAAAGATTTGTCATTATAAAATACGTATTCATTAAAATTAATGAAATCTTTTTCACTTAAATTAAAGTTAAATGTAAACATATCTATCACCTAACTTAATATTATCATAATTTATATTAATATTCAATTAACTTTTTTTTAATTATATTGTATAATACCAAAAGAAAAGCAGGTGAAAGTATGAAATACGATGTTATAGTTGTTGGAGCAGGACACGCTGGATGTGAAGCAGCACTTGCGTGTGCTAGAATGAAAAAAAATACGCTTCTTATAACAATTAATATTGATAATATAGCAGATATGCCTTGTAATCCTTCTATAGGAGGTTCAGCTAAAGGTATTGTTGTAAGGGAAATTGATGCATTAGGTGGTGAAATGGGACGTAATGCAGATAAAACTCTTCTTCAAATGAAGATGCTTAACCAATCTAAAGGACCTGCTGTTAGAAGTTTAAGAAGTCAAGCTGATAAAGTAACTTACAAAAGAGAAATGTTAAAAACATTAAGAAATATAGAAAGTTTAACAATTAAAGAAGCAATAGTATCTGACCTTTTAGTAGAAAATAACAAAATTGTTGGTATAACAACTGAAGATGGAGAAACAATTTATTGTAAAGCTTGTATATTAACTACTGGTACTTATTTAAAAGCTGATATATTAGTAGGAGATAAAAGAACTCCAGAGGGTCCACACGGAGAAAAAAGGGCTAATTTTTTAAGTGAGAATTTAAAAAAATTAGGTTTTAAGATACTTAGATTAAAAACTGGAACTCCACCTCGTATAGAAAGATCTTCAATTGATTTTAGCGTACTTAAAAGAGAAGACGGAGACGACTCTAAACTAACCTTTTCTTTTGATGATATAGCATATTACGATTATAAAAATCAGGTACCTTGCTATTTAACTTATACTAACTTAAAAACTCATAAAATAATTATGGATAACTTAAATAAATCTGCTATGTATGGTGGTTTTTATGAAAAATTAGGAACAGGTCCTAGGTACTGTCCTTCAATAGAAGATAAGGTGGTTCGTTTTAAAGATAAAGAAAGACATCAATTATTTTTGGAACCAGAAAGTATGTATTATGATGATATATATTTACAAGGTTTTTCAACTTCTATGCCGCACGACGTTCAAGAAGATATGGTTCACTCTTTAAAGGGATTAGAACACGCTAAAATATTAAGATATGCTTATGCAATAGAATATGATGCGATAGATCCACTTCAATTAAAACCATCTTTAGAGACAAAGGTAGTAGAAAACTTATTTACTGCAGGTCAAATAAATGGTACCTCGGGGTATGAAGAGGCCGCAGGTCAAGGTATAGTAGCGGGTATTAATGCTAGTTTAAAACTAGATAATAAAGAACCACTAATTCTTTCTAGAAGTGATGCTTATATTGGTGTTTTAATAGATGACTTAGTAACAAAAGGAACTATAGAACCATATAGATTACTTACTTCTCGTGCAGAATTTAGACTTTTACTAAGAAGTGATAATGCCGATTTAAGATTAAGTGAAAAAGCTTATAAAATAGGTTTATTAAGTGAAGAAAGACATAATAAATTATTAAATAAAATAAAAGAAATAAAAGAAATAGAAGAAGATATTAAAAATATTACTTTTCCTAAGGAAAAATGCAACTTATCAGAATATTTAAAAAGACCAGAAGTTAAAATAATAGATTATGTGGATAAATTAAATAAAAAATATAGTAAAGAAGCATTAGAACAAGTAGAAATTAATCATAAATATGAAGGTTATATTATTAAAGCTAAAAAAGAAGCTGAAAAAATGATTAAATTAGGTAAAAAACAGATACCAGAAGATATAGATTATGAAAAAGTTGATAATTTAGCAACAGAAGCAAGACAAAAACTTGAAAAAATAAGACCAAGAACCATTGATCAGGCAACACGTATTAGTGGTGTTAATCCATCAGATATAGCAATTTTAATGGTTTATTTAAAGAGGTTTTATAATGAATAAAGAAGAATTTGTAAAAGAAGTAGAAAAGTTAGGTATAAGTGTAGATGATAAAATACTTAAGAGTTTAAATACTTATTATGAAATGTTAATAGATTATAATAGTCATACAAATCTAACTAGAATAACTGATGAAGAAGAAGTATATTTAAAACATTTTTATGATAGTTTAACTCTAATTAAAGCTGTTAAATTAAATAACCAGACTCTTCTTGATGTAGGAACAGGGGCAGGATTTCCTGGATTGGTTTTAAAAATAGTATTTCCAAACCTTAAAGTAACACTAGTTGACTCTTTAAATAAAAGAATTATATTCTTAAAAAGTGTTATAGAAAAGTTAAATTTAAAAGGTATTAATGCTATTCATGAAAGGATAGAAGACTATGCAAAAATAAATAGAGAATCCTTTGATATAGTAACTTCTCGTGCAGTAGCATCCCTTCCTTTGTTATCAGAAATGTGCATCCCTTTAGTTTGTGAAAAAGGCTTATTTATTCCAATGAAAGCAGATGCAAAAGATGAAATAAAATCATCAAAAAATGCTATAAAAACACTAGGAGGAGTGTTAAGAGATACCATTTTATTTAAACTACCAAAGGATGCTGGAGAAAGAACTTTAATAATTATAGAAAAAATCAATAAAACAAGTGTTAAGTATCCAAGAAAATTTAGTGAAATTAAGAAAAAGCCATTGTAATAAAGGCTTTTTTATTATATTATTATATTAAAGATAGGGGATGGCAATATGTTTAATAATGAAAATAATAATTTTAATAATAATGTACCTAATGCACCACTTTTTTCAAATGAATTTAATAATCCACAACAAAATGATAACTATACACCTTATCCTCAACAAGATGGTTCATTAAATAATTCTTATGATAATACAATTCAAAATTCAAATGATCAAGTTGCACTTTTTTCAAATGAATTTAAACCAGTATCAAATGAATATGATAATTTATATCAAAATATACAGCCTCAAAATAATTTGAATTCTTATAGTCCACAAACACCACTTTTCTCAGAAAATAATAGCAATATATTAAATCAAAATACAAATATGTATCAAAATAAAGAACCTATGGATATTCCCCCTCAATTAGGTGAAATTAAAAATTTAAGTGAAGCTACAATTTCATATGCACCAACTATGGACGTTTTAGATCCAATGAATATTATGCCAGAAGAAAAAGCAGTACAAGATCCATTAGAAGCATATGATAACGGTTATTTAAATTCTAACGCAAATGCAAATATTAATCAAAATGTAAATTCAAATATCAATACAAACATTAATCCAATTGATAATTATAATATGAATAATTTTTCTAATATGCAAATGAACTCAGATTTAAATAATAATCCAAATTTACAAAATATAAATAATAATCCTTTTTATAACCCAAATGTTTCTAACAATTTAAATTCTTCTATGTTTAGTCCTATTCAAAATGAACAAAATAACATATCAACAAATGAAAACTTCTCATCAAATATCAATTTAAGTAATAATGATATTAATAACAATATAAATTTATCAAATTCATATGATAATAATTCAAATAATAATAACTTTTCATTAAAATCATCTGAAGAATTAAATCAAAATATTAACATGGATAAAACTATAAATAATAATGCTGAAAACACTTCATCACCATATGAAATTATTCAAAATGAAAAATTAAGTGATAATGAAAAAGATGAAACTTCATTTTTGGGATTAGATGATGAATACAATAACGATTCATTAGATATAATGGATTTAAATGATGATAAAGAACAAGATGAAATCAAAGTAAATAATGATTCATCAGAAACTAATCAAAATTCAAATGATGCATTAGATAGAATAAAAAAGTTAATAGAAGAGTTAAATAAAGAAGATAAAAAGATTGATGTACAAGAATTTAATTTTGATAATCTAGTTCAATTAGTAATAAAAATATATAATTAAAAGACTAAATGTCTTTTTTTTGTTATAATAATTAGTGGAGGAATAAAAAATGAAAATAGGTATAGCAAGTGATCATAGAGGATTTGAAACAAAAGAAAAATTGACAAAATATTTAAAAGAAAAAGGTTATGATGTAATTGATTATGGAACATATAGCAAAGATAGGGTAGATTATACAAAATATGGTTTTATCTTAGGTGAAAATGTTTCAAATAAAATAGTTGAATATGGTATTGCAATATGTGGTAGTGCAGTTGGCATATCAGTTGCTTGTAATAAAGTAAAAGGTATTAGATGCGGTAAGATTAATACTGAAAAAGAAGCTATTCATGCAAAAGAAAATGATTTTGTAAATATAATTGCAATATCAGGTGAAAACGATTTAGAAAATAATATTAAAATAGTAGATGCATTTTTTAATGCAAAAGAAAACTTAAGTGATCCTACATATAAATTAAGAGTAGATCAAATAACAAGATATGAGGAAACCAATGAGTATTAAGGTTATTTTATATTGTATATCAATACCTTTTTGTATTTGGATTATAACATCAACTAATATTGATAGAGTATTTAAAAAAAATAGTATAATGCAAATACATTCTTTTTATCTAATATTATCATTAATAATGTCTTATTTACTAGTGAATTTTTTAATGGATATTTATAATACACTTAGTTTTCTTTAAGGAGAAAATATGAAAAAAATTTTACTATTAACATTATCAATAATATTAATTCCATTATTTATAATAGGTTTAACTAATAAAAATAGTATATTAACTAAAATAAAGTATGGATTTTATATTAATAATACAATCAAGGTAAAAATAACAAAAACAAATGAAATAGTAAGTATTCCTATAGAAGATTATGTTATTGGAGTAGTAGCAGGAGAAGTTCCTGCTTCATTTGATTTAGAAGCCTTAAAAGCACAAGCTGTAGCATCTAGAACTTATGCCTTAGAACATAAACAAAGAAGTAAAACAAATTATGATGTAACAGATAATACACAAAATCAAGTTTATATAAATTTGGAAGATATGAAAAACAAATGGAAAAATAATTATGATTCAAACTTAAATAAGATAATAAATGCAGTTAATTTAACTAAGGGAGAAGTAATTCTTTATGACAATAACTTAATAGATGCTATGTTTTTTTCAACTAGTAATGGTTATACAGAAAATAGTGAAAATGTTTTTTCTTCAAAAAAACCATATTTAATTAGTGTGCCATCCCCTTGGGATAAACAAGAATCTCCAGTTTTTAAAACAACATCATCAATTTCAAAAAAAGAATTTTTATTTAATTTAGGATTATCAGATAATGATAAAATAAATATAACAGATATAAAAACCACTAATACAAAAAGAGTAATTAGTTTAAATATAAACGGTAAAAATTTTAAAGGGAGTGAAATAAAAGCTATTTTTAAATTAAGATCAACTAGTTTTACTATAGAAATAAAAGAAGATAAAGTAAACTTTATAGTAAATGGTTTTGGTCATGGGGTTGGAATGAGTCAATATGGTGCAAATGGAATGGCAAAAGAAGGATATAGCTATAAGGATATTTTAAAACATTATTATAAAAATTGTGAAATAAAAAAAATAAATTAATGTATATTTTTTTCATCTTTTGTTCAAACTTAAAATGAGAGGTGATAAAAAATGAAAAAAAGAAAATTAAAACCATTTGTAAAAATATCTGTTTTAGGAGTTACTTTATTTGTTTTTGTATTATCAGTTTTACTGTTAACTAATAATAAAAGTAAGCAAGTTATGAAAGAAGATAGTTCGTTTACTTATGTAAATGATTATATTTTTGATAATTATTATCCTGTAATTAATACAGAAGAAAAAATAGTAAAACCATATAATAGTGAAAATGTAAGTTTATATAAGAACTTTTATGATAAAGATGCAACTGTAGAAGAACAAAAAAAATCTATAATTTATTATGAGGGAATTTATATGCAAAATTCAGGAGTAGATTATAAATCTGATGAAACATTTGATGTAGTAGCATCTGTATCAGGAACAGTAACTAATATTACAGAAGATACTTTGTTAGGAAAAACAATAGAAATTAAAAATTCAAATGAAATAACAACTATGTATCAATCTTTAGGAGAAGTAATAGTAAAAAAAGGTGATACAGTAACACAAGGACAGGTAATAGCAAAAAGTGGTGCTTGTGTCTTAAACAGTGATATTAAACAAGGTTTGCACTTTGAAATGTATAAAAATGGTACCGTAATCAATCCAGAAAAAAGTTATGATAAAAATTTAAAAGATATAATAAATAACTAATAAGAAGTATAAAAGTGAGAACTAAAGATATAGGAATTGATTTGGGTACTGCAAACATATTAATATATGTTAAAGGAGAAGGAATTGTTCTTTCTGAACCAAGTGTTGTTGCAATTGATAAAGAAACAGGTAAAGTTTTGGCAATAGGTAAAAAAGCTCATGAAATGATTGGTCGTACACCATTAAGTGTAATTGCAATTAAACCATTAAAAGATGGTGTAATAGCTGATTTTGATAAAACTGAAATAATGCTTGATTATTTTATAAAAAAAATAAAGGGTAAAACAATTTTTTCAAAACCAAGAATATTGATATGTTGTCCATCAAATACAACACAAGTTGAAAAAAATGCAATAAGAGAAGTAGCAGAAAGAACTGGTGCAAAAAAGGTGTATGTAGAAGAAGAACCTAAAGTAGCAGCAATAGGAGCGGGTTTAGAAATAAAAAATCCAACTGGAAACATGGTAATTGATATTGGAGGCGGAACAACAGATATAGCAGTTTTATCACTAAATGGTATTGTTTATAGTGAATCAATAAAAATTGCTGGAAATACGCTAGATATAGATATTATAAAGTATATAAAATCTAAATATAAATTATTAATTGGAGAAGTAACTGCAGAAAACATAAAAGTAAAAATAGGAACAACAATGAGTGAAACTAAAAATAAGTCTATGAAAGTAAGAGGAAGAGATCTATTAACAGGTCTACCTAAAACTATTGAAATAACATCAAAAGAAGTAAAAGAAGCAATTTATGATAGTTTAGAGATGATTATTCACGCAACAAAAACAGTACTTGAGAAAATAGAGCCAGAAATTTCTGCTGATATAATAGATAAAGGAATTGTATTAACTGGTGGTGGTGCATTATTAGATGGACTTGATAAACTTATTGAAAAAGAAATAAAAGTACCTGTTAAAGTAGCAGAAAGACCACTTACTTGTGTAGTAGAAGGAACTGGTATAATTCTTGATAATATATAATAAGAAGAATTTAAAAATTCTTCTTTTTTGTTATTACATATATGTGGTATAATCATATTTGGGTGAGTAAATAGTGATTAATTTTATAATTTGTGAGGATAACAATCATGTAAGAGAATTTGATAAAAAAATTATTTCTAAAATAGCTATGCCTTATGATTTTGATTATACAATTCATTCTTTCGATAGATATAATATAAAATTAAAAAATTTGATAAATACTCCATCAGATATAAAAATATACATATTAGATTTAGAATTGCCTAACAAATCCGGAACTGAAATTGCAAATGAAATAAGGAAGATAGACTGGGAAAGTATAATTATAATTTTAACATCGCATGATGAATTGGAGTTTAAATTGCTAAAGGAAAAATTATTGATATTTGATTTTATATCAAAATTTGATGATTATGAAAATCGTTTAACAAATACATTAAAAATGATAGTAGAAAAAGTTAATACAAAGAAAATAATAAGTTTTAAAAGCAATAAAGAACTTCATCATGTTAAATTAAATAATATTTTATATGTTAATAAAGATACTTTTACGAAGAAAACAAAAATAGTTACAACTGATAATGAGTATTTTGTAAGAGAAAGTTTATGTAATATAGTTTCTAAATTAGATTCAAATTTTTATCAAACTCATCGTGCTTGTTTTGTTAATATATCAAAAATAAAAACAGTAGATTTTAAAAATAATATTATATATTTTACAAATGAAAAAACTACTGACTATTTATCAAGAAATTATAAGAAAAGGATAAGGGAAATATTATGAGTATAGAAAAAGTTTTAGTAAGTGCAGTAGCTTCAATAGCACAATCGATAGCAGCAACTGTAATAGTTTTTAATCAACTAGATAATAAAAAAATCAAGGATAAAATAATATTTTTTATATTAATGTTTACATATTGCTTTTTAGCAATTTTATTTGTAACAAATCAATTACGACTTATATTATGCATAATTGCTTTATCATTAATATTATATTTTGTTATAGGAATAAAAGATAGAACTGTAATTTTATATTCATTTAATACAGAAATAATATTGGGTGTTTGTGAGATTATGGTTTCATTAGTACTTGTTATAATAGGAATTAATTCTGTGGATATAGTTAATAGTATAAAGTATAATTTATTAGCAAATATACTTATTGCAATTTTTGCAATAGGTTTATCATATATTCCAATTGTGAAAAAAGCAATGAATAAAATAATAACTATATTTAAAAATAAAAAACTGATAAATTATTTGTACGTTTTACTTCTTATTTTATATTTAGTAGTTTCAAAAAATGGATTAGAATTTATTCTTAAATCAAATTATTATGTAAATATATTATTTGTTGTAAGTATAATAATTATATTTGGTATAATAATTAAAAACGAAAGTAAATATGAAAGATTAAAAGAAGAAAATAAACAAATGTATAATCATGTTACAAAGTATGAAAAAATAATTACTGAGCAAGGCAAAGTTAATCATGAATTTAAAAATCAACTTATGGTAATTCGTGGTTATGCACAAATGAAATCAGACAAATTACTTGATTATATTGATTCAATAACACAAGATGCTAATAAAACACATAGTAGTTATTTAATAAGTCAGTTAAACAAATTTCCTGAAGGTGGTATAAAAGGTCTTTTATATTATAAATTATCTATAATGGAAGATGAAAATATTAAATATGAATTAGATGTTCAAGCAGGAGTTAAAACAAAATTAAATTCACTATCTATTAATATGTATAAAAATATTACTAAAATTTTAGGAGTTTTATTAGATAATGCAATAGATGCTAGTAAACGAAGTAAAGAAAAGCATATAATTATATCTGTTTTAAAAGATAAATCAAATGTTATATTTAGTATTTCTAATTCGTATAAAGGAAAATTAAATTTAGATAAGATGGGTACTGGTTTTACGACTAAAGGTTTAGGACATGGATATGGTTTAAGATTAGTAAATGATATAATGAAAGAAACTAATTCATTTGAAGTTACTGGTGAAGTTAAAGATAAGTATTATGTATCAAATTTAATTATAAAAATAGGAAAAAAGAAAAAAGTCTTAAAATAGGACTTTTTTCTTTTTTTATCTTTCAAGCAATGATTTTGGCATAGTAGGTTCATCTATCCAAACAAGAATACAACCACTAGTAGCAGAAGCAGCAACTAAAGCACCAACAGCTGAAATTAAAGAAACAAATAAAGCTTTCATTTAAATATCCTCCTTTCATAAACTTATTTAATCACTTTGTTAAGTGTTTAAACCATAATTTTTATAATTCTTATATGGCATATGAAATGCCTTGTATGTAATTGGTAATATTAAGATACATTCTATAGTAATTCCTATTATTAGGCTATTTATAATTAGATTGTTTTTTATAAATAAAGTTAATATAAAATAAAGTATAACAATTATTAAAGAAAGAATTTTAAACTTTATTCTTTTATTCTTTTTAATAAGAGGTCTTTTTTTTGTATCAGCAGGTGCATACATCATAATTATTAAAAAAGTTATAATATAAAGAATATATAGTATAGATTTATTAAATATTATATATTTGCACATAAATGCACCAAAAAGAAATAATAAACTTGAAAATATAAGACAAATATAACTTTTATTTGCGTGCATTCCGAAAGCAAATAACCTTATAAAATTAAAAGATATAAGTAAATATAAAAGTTCTTTAAAGATTCCTAGTATCATTGCCAAAACAAATATAATAATAGTTTTAGTTATAAGTAGATAAATACCTTCTATACCATACATTATTTCATCTATTTTATCTTTTGAATAATTTGGATATTGTTTGGTAATACTATTTTTTATTTTATCTAGAAAACGTTTTTTCATTAATTCCTCCGTTTAAATTTTACATACATATTTTAATATAAATAAATTCTTAATAAAAAAACATCAATTTAGAAGTTATATAATTATTTTTATTTGAAGGTAAAATTAAAAATAAAAAGGTATATTTGCATTTTAAACACAAAAAATGACATTTTAGAATATAAAACATTTCTAAAATAGGAAAAAAGTTTATTATAAAGTCACTCACTAAAAAATTTGTCGAAATTTGATGAACGATTTAGTGTTGAATTTATTTGCTTACAGCGGTATAGTAGAAGTGTAAACAATAAGGGAAGTGAGGTGTATCGAGTGGTAAAAGTGGGTAAGATGAAGTGGTTTAATAACGAAAAAGGTTATGGATTCATCGAAGGCGAAAATGGTGAAGACATATTTGTTCATTATACCGCTATAAAACAAGATGGTTATAAAAGCCTTTGTGAAGATCAAATAGTTGAATACAAACTATTAGAAACTGAAAAAGGCTTGCAAGCCATCAATGTAAAAGAAGTATCAAATGCTACTGTTCACTAGTAGCATTTGTTTTTATATTATGATATAATTTATTTAAGGAGGATTGATAAAATGAGGTATAACATTAGAGGAGAAAAAGTAGAAATAACAAATTCAATAAAATCTTATATAGAAGATAAGATAGGAAAGTTGGATAAGTATTTTGAAAATGCTGATGATATTTTGGCAAATGTGGTAATTAAGGTTCGTGGAAAAGAACAAAAAATTGAAATAACAGTACCAGCTATGCATTATACATTAAGAAGTGAAGAATCCAACGATGATTTATATGCTGCAATTGATCTTACGGTAGATAAGTTAGAAAGGCAAATAAGAAAACATAAGACTAAATTAAATAACAGAATAAAGAAAAATATTATTCAAAACTTTGATATTGATTTAGAAGATGATTTGGAAGAAGAAAATTCAAAAATAATAAAAAGAAAAGAAATTGATATGAAACCTATGGATGAAGAAGAAGCAATTCTTCAAATGAATATGTTAGGTCATTCATTCTTTGTTTTCAAAAATTCTTCTAATGGATTAATTTGTGTTCTTTATTTAAGAAAAGATGGAACTTATGGAATAATTGAAGCAAAATAAGAATAAAGTTAAGAAAATAATTATTATTACTTTAATTATTTTCTTTTTTTTGTTACAATTATTCTTATAGGAGATGATATAAATGTTAAAAATACTAAAAAGAATTTTTGATCATGAATATAAAGAATTAGAAAAATTTAAATTAATTGCAGATAAGGTATTTGAATTAGAAGATAAATATTCTAAATTAACTGATAAACAGTTAAAAGATTCAACAAAAAAATTAAAAAAGAGATTAAGTAATGGTGAGTCATTAGATGATATAATTCCTGATGCTTTTGCAACAGTTAGGGAAGCTGCATTTCGTGTTATTGGTGAGAAACCATTTTATGTACAAGTATTAGGTGCTCTTGCAATTCATTTTGGTAATATAGCAGAAATGAAAACTGGAGAAGGTAAGACTTTAACTTGTGTTATGCCAGCATATTTAAATGCATTAACAGAAAAAGGTGTTCATGTTGTAACAGTAAATGAATACTTAGCAACTCGTGATTCTAATTGGATGGGTCAAATATATAATTTCTTAGGATTAACAGTAGCTGTTAATTTAAGAGAAATGACTTCTAAAGAAAAAAAGGAAGCTTATAATTGTGATATATTATATTCAACAAATAATGAACTAGGCTTTGACTATTTAAGAGATAATATGGTTGTTAATGCAGAAGATAGGGTTCAAAGACCACTTAATTTTGCCATTATAGATGAAGTTGATTCTGTATTAATTGATGAAGCTAGAACACCACTTATAATTTCTGGTGGTGTTATGAAGTCAGCAAATCTTTATAAAGATGCTGATAGATTTGTTAAATCATTAAAAGAAAATGAAGATTATACTATAGATGAAAAAACAAAAGATATAACTCTAACAGATCAAGGAACCATAAAAGGAGAAAAATATTTTAGATTAAGTAATTTATATGATATTGAACATTCAGCTTTAGTTCATCATATAAATCAAGCTTTAAAAGCAAATTATACAATGCATAATGATGTTGATTATGTAGTTCAAGAAGGTAAAGTTGTAATAGTAGATCAATTTACAGGAAGATTAATGCCAGGTAGAGCCTTTTCTGATGGACTTCATCAAGCAATAGAAGCTAAAGAAAACGTAGAAATACAAGAAGAAACTAAAACACTTGCAACAATTACATTCCAAAATTACTTTAGAATGTATGAAAAATTATCTGGTATGACAGGTACTGCAAAAACAGAAGAAGAAGAATTTAGAAATATATATAATATGTTTGTTATAGAAATTCCAACTAATTTACCCGTAATAAGAGTTGATGCTGCAGATTTAATTTATTCAACAAAAGAGGAAAAATATAAAGCTATAATTGCTGAAATTAAAAGAAGACATGAAAAGGGACAACCTGTTTTAGTTGGTACAATTGCTATAGAAACAAACGAACTATTAAGTGATATGCTTAAAAAAGCTCATATAAAGCATGAAGTTTTAAATGCAAAAAATCACGCAAGAGAAGCAGAAATAATTGCAAAAGCAGGAGAAAAAGGTTCTGTTACAATAGCAACTAATATGGCAGGACGTGGTACTGACATTAAATTAGGTGAAGGAATAAAAGAATTAGGTGGTCTATGTGTAATAGGAACTGAAAGACATGAATCACGTCGTATAGATAATCAGCTAAGAGGTCGTTCAGGACGTCAAGGAGATCCAGGATATAGTCAATTTTTTGTATCTTTTGAAGATGAATTAATGGTAAGATTTGGTACAGATAGATTTAAGACAATTTTAGAAATGGCTGGATTAGATAGTGAAAGAAATATGCGTAGTAAAACCATTACAAGATCGGTTGAAACAGCACAAAAAAGAGTAGAAGGAAATAACTTTGATGCACGTAAACATTTATTACAATATGATGATGTAATGGGTAAACACCGTGAAATAATGTATGCAAAGAGAAATGAAATATTAGATAGTGATGATGTTCACAACTATGTTATAAATATTATTAAAGAGCATGTTGATATAGTTGTTAGAAGACATACAAATGAACATGGTATTATTTTAGAAAATGATTGTAATGAAATAGTAGAGTACGTAAATGAAAATTTAATAAATAAATCAAATTTGAAATTATCAGAAATATTAAATAAAGATGTTGATGAGATAATAAGTGTAATTGAAGCAAAGGTTTTAAGTGAATATGAAGATAAAATCAAATCTTTACCAGAAGAAATAAGAAAAGATTTTGAAAAAGCAATAAGTTTACAAGTTATAGATAACTACTGGATGGAACACATTAATACAATGGATCATTTAAGAGAAGGTGTTTCGTTAAGAGGTTATGCTAATGAAGATCCGCTTCAAGCTTATATAAGAGAAGGTTTTGAATTATTTGATAAAATGTTAGATAATATTTGTAAAGATACTACCTTATATTTATTAAAAGCTGAAATAAGACAAAATTTACAAGTAAAGCAAGTAAAAGGAAAGACTAACGAAGCAAAAGATTCTACTTCAAAGAAAACTATAAAAAACAGTAAAAAAGTAGGTCGTAATGATCCTTGTCCTTGTGGCTCTGGTAAGAAGTACAAACAATGCTGTGGTAAATAGCTTATTTTATAAGGGTTTGTACAATTGGAATTAGTCAAAAAAGCACTAAATTGTGTGCAAAAACGCTAAATTGTGTGCAATTTGTGTGCGAAAAATAAAAAATCATGCACACAAATCAATTTAACCCATATAAATAAAGGGTTTGTGTTATGCACACAAAATCATGAAATCAACATTCGTGTTGATTTTTTTCGTTCTCTAAAAGATTTAGAGGAGGAAAAAATTTATGGCACAAGTGAACACAATGAAAAGGGGGAATTACTATCAATACAGATTCGAAATAGCACCACAAGATGGAAAAAGGAAGTTTATTAACAAGTCTGGTTTTAAGACAAAACAAGAAGCGTATGAAGCTGGTATGAAAGCATACAACGAATATACAAATACAGGTAATATTTTTAAGCCATCAACAGTATCATTTTCTGATTATCTTGATTATTGGATGAAAATGTATTGCAACATTAATTTAAGATACGCAACTATAATTACCTATGAGAATATTATTAAAAATCATATAAAACCTAGATTAGGGTTTTATAGATTATCACAAATAACGTCAGCAACGATACAAGAATTTATAAATAATATTTATGTAGAAAAAGGATTTTCTAAAAGTTTTTTACGAACAATTTTAAAAGTGTTAAAAGGAGCATTAGGATATGCAACTGATGTAGTTGGATTCATTAAAATTAATCCTGCATTAAAAGTCAAAATACCAAAGTATGATGCACCCCAAGCTGATCCTGCACATATATTTACACCAGAAGAAATAGAGATTATTTTTAATAGGTTTAGAAATAGTCATACTATCTATTATGCTTTTTTAACTGCATATTATACTGGATTACGTATATCAGAGGTATTTGGGTTAACATGGGAAGATATAGATTTTGAAAACAAAACATTGAGAGTAGATAGAAATATTATCAAAAAAAATCAATCTGGTGGAACAAAAAGGAGATTGATAGAAGGAAATTCAACCACAGTTTGGTATTTTGGCAATTGTAAAACTCCATCAAGTCATAGAGTAATTGAAATCGGTGATACATTATTAAATGCTCTAAAAGAATTTAAATATGAACAAGAAATATTTAGAGAACAATATGGTGATTCATATATGAAACATTATGCTAAGGAAGTTATGAATCCTTACACAAATAAACCAGAAACAAAAATAGTAAATGCTTATGCAGAAATTGATGTAGCATTACCAGAAGTTCATCTAATATTTGTAAAGAACAATGGAGTATTTGAAGGGACAGATACATGTAAACATCCATTTAAAGTAATACATTACGAATTAGGTATACCTTGTAGATTTCATGACTTTAGAGATACACACGCTACAAGATTAATTGAAGCTGGTGCTGATATAAAAGCAGTATCAAAAAGGTTAGGACATAGCACAATAGAAACTACATATAATATCTATGTTCGTGTGACTGTTAAGATGGAAGAAGAAGTTGTAAGTAAATTTGAAGATTATGCAAATTCGTTAGAAATTTCAATTTTAAAAAAGCCAAAAGAACTAATGCAGGAATACTGATAACACATGTTATTTATATTAATTGAACTGATAATTCAGTTCTTTTTTTATGTCGTAAAACAGAAAGGATGATGTAAAATGGCAGTGTTTAAAATCGAAAAACAGAAGAATTATACTGTTATGAGCAATTATCATTTACAAGATAGAAATTTATCATACAAAGCGAAAGGATTATTATCATTCATGCTTAGTTTACCAGAGGACTGGGATTACTCTTTGAATGGTTTAGTTGCTGTTAGTAAAGAAAGGAAGAAAGCAATTAGAAATATATTGAGTGAATTAATAAATAAAGGATATGTGGTAAGAGAACAAGGCAGAGGAGAAAAAGGGTATTATAAGTATGATTACATAATTAGAGAAATTCCTGTTAATGTATTAGAGAAGGATCATCCAGATACCCAAAAGGGAGATGCCGTTAAAGGAGATGCCGAAAAAGGCACACAAATAAATACTAATAAAGAAAATACTAAAGAACAAATAGATAAAATAGATAAAACCATAAATGAAAAAAATTTTTCAAAATCAGATGATTTAAACTCAAATAAAACACACCATTCTATTACCAAAGATTTGATTAAAAGAAAATATTTAAAAGATGATGATATAGAACTATATAAGTATGATAAATTATTTAAACAGTTATTAAAACAATATGAATTTACAAATATAGTGACAATAACACATTACATTGCATCAAGTGTGGTTAAAAGACATTTTTTAGATGAATATAATGAGATTATAGATAATAAATTTGGATATTTAAAAAAATCTATCATGAACAATATTGATAGATTTAATAAAAATGAAATAGAATGGGACGAAGAGCTAGGATGGTTTAAAGAAAAAGAACAAGACTATGATAGGGATTTTTATGATGACTATGAAATATCGTATTAAAAAATAAAAAATATGTTTTATTGCATATTTTTCATATTCTTAATTATTATGTCTAAACTTTTTAGAGTCTTTTTATCAACTTCTAAAATAATACTATGTAGAATTTTTAATTCTTCAACATCTAATTTTTTAATATTATCGGATATAAGAGCGACTATTTTGTCTTTATCAGTATACGTTTTTTGTTTTACTTCACCATTTTGGTATGCAGTTTGATATTCAATAATTTTTTCTTCTAGTTCAGGCAAATCCATACACATACCATTTGCTATAAGTCCTAAAATTACACCAGATATTCCTATCTTACCATATTTATTATTTAATAGTTTACTTAATGTTGCTTTGTTTACTTTTGATTTTCTCCCGAATTCTGATAAACTCATATTATGCAGTTCTAAATATTCAATCAAAATAAGTCTTACAGCAGATTCCCTACTCATTATTTATCTCCTTTCATAAAAAATTAACTTCAATATTATTTTACTATTTTTTTGTAAAAATGTCTACTAGTATAAACAATTTTATAACTGATTTCAAACTATATCGTTTATACTAGTAGACAATTTAAGATATTTTTGATAAAATATTTTCTATATAACGTAGTTATATTTTAGCAGTAGGAGGTTGTGCAATATGACATATATGATTAGGGTGATGTTTTCATCCTGACTTATAGTAAGGAAGGCAGGTGAAATTTTGTATAGACGACAGTCTTCAGTAGGACAAGTGAAAAGTATTAAAATTCTCGTAGTAGAAGGTGAGAAAGATTTTACTTTATCTACCCAATTGGATGATGAATCTACGATTCGGATATTAGAGGTGTGTCTAAATAAACTTAGGGATAAGACATCACTAAATGTAGTGCCAATTATGGGAAAGGAAAGTATATATGATCAAAGAAAAAAGAAATGAAGTAGAAGTAGTTTTAGCAGTAGTAAATGAATATCTAAATGAGGGAAAAGATATTCCTTGTGAAGTAATGAAATACGTTGTACAAGAATTAAACAAGTTAGAGGAAAATTACAATAAAACTATTAATGATTTAATGAATTGTAATTCTTTGGTAGTAAAAATGGAACAATTATTTAATTTAATTGGTACTATCGGTACTATTTCAATTGAAGACGAAGACAAACTGGATAAAACATTATTTAATTTAGAAAATTATGTTAAATCTATTAAGGATTGAAATGAGTATCGGCTGTATAGAAAAACTATACAGCAATTTATTTGAATATAATTTTTTTAATAGGGTATTGACTTTTATAAAAATAAAGGTTATTATTTTAATAGAAAGTGTTTACTAGTGTAAACGACTTTGGAAGTAGCTTGGAGGTGGTGTGGTATAATGCTGAAAGTAATTTGAAGTGTTTTTATGTAGTAAATTTCTAGTAGTATATATTTTATTTTTTTTAATCATATCGTTTACTAGTGTAAACATTATATTAAAAAAGTAAAGTGAGGTGATAGTGATTTTTAAAGAAAAAGAAAGGTATCGTATTTATAATGCATTATCTGAAGATCACGGCTATTTTCTTACCATCATTAAGATTTGTAATAATACTATTTATTACTTGTTTGATGGTATTGATGAGGTTAAATGTTTTGATGTCAGAAGTAACTTTGCAGTAGATTTAATAAAGGTAGTTTAAATTTAGTTCATCAGTTTTATGGGAGGAGCAACTGTTATGAGATTTTCTAATGATAATACTGTCATTCCTAAATGGATTTTGTATCATCTGAGAAAGTATGGGAACTGTTGCTGTGGTAGAGAAATAGTAAAAAAATTAGGAAGGGAAAAGATTTTACAATTATTAAGAAAAGAGGGGTATCCTTGTATATTACGTATTGTATATGATGATATGTTTCATAAACCCAGAAGAAAAGTAAAATATCCTCGTGATGCTTATTATATTTTAGAGATTGAATGTGTAGTTAAGAGTTATTTTATATGAATGAAATTAGAAGAGGAAAGGTATATGATGTAGAATTAAAAAATATATCATCACATGTTCAATTCGGAAGACGTCCATGTTTGGTTGTTCAAAATAATTTAGGAAATACATTTTCTCCTACAATCATTGTTGTCCCATTAACAACTAAACTCAAAAAAACACATTTACCTGTTCATGTTATAACTGCTAAAAATCAAATGGCATTATGCGAGTGCGTTTTAACTATTTCAAAGGAGCAAATAATTTCTTATATTAAAACTTTAGATGAGAAAACTATGAAACTAATAGACAGAGCTTTATCCATTTCGTTAGAATTAGAAAAGGAGGGAACAGTATTAAAAAAGTAAAACAAATTTATGAAGATTTGTGTAGTGAAAGTTCTGAGAAGTATTGGTGTGACGAAGGAAATAATAAAAGAATGAGAAGTTATTATAAGTTATCTAAAATATTAAAAGTAATCAAATACTTATTAATATTAGGGTTAATACTTTATTTTATAATATTAGCAACAAATAGTATCTTCTGCTTATTTGATAAATATATCTGTTGTGAAAAAGAACTAACATTGTTAAGTTATGTTGATTTTAAAAAGTTTATTTTAGATATTTATATTGTCACTTTTATTATAACTTTATTTGTAGTTCTATATTTAAGTAGAAAACAAAGATATTCATTAAATAAAATTTTTTGTATTTTGGTGAGTGGTTTGTTATTTCTACCTGTTAGTGCATTGTTAATTTATAACTTTGTAGAGTTAAAAAGTTTAATGAGTAGTTTTTATTTATTAGTAGTATTTAGTGTTTTAATGATTATAATCAATCAATTAACAAACAGAATTGATAGATTATATGATATAGCAGTAGGTAGTAATGAAATAAAAGAAAAGAAAGGAAAGAAAATATGCAAGGAAAAGTAAAATGGTTTAGCAGTGAGAAAGGATATGGATTCATATCATCAAGTGAAAAGGAGCAAGATATATATGTTCATTTTTCAGATATTGTGATGAAAGGATTTAAAACATTAGATGAAAATGATATAGTAGAATTTGATTATGATGAAGAGATGAATAAAGCAGTAAATGTTCACAAAATCTCAGTTTCTGAAGAAAATGACGAAACAAAGAGTGAATAATGAAACTATTTGATGATATAATAATATCAAAGATAGATTTGGATAGAACATCACAAAACGGAAAGGAAATTTGTGATCTATATCAACCGTTAGTAGAAAAAAGATTAAAACAAGCAATGAACACCCCATTTAATTCAGCAAGTTTTGTTATGTTTTCAGAAAATAAGAAAGGTGGCAATTCTTCAGAAGTTAAATTGTTAGATCGTTTATCTTGGATTGATGATCAAACAGGAAGTTATATCCGTAATGTGTTGAAGATTCAAAAAAAGGATAAAACTATTGGTGAATTTTTAAAGTGGAAATGTTTTTATGGATTAAGCGATAGAGAAATATCTAATAAAATCCAAAAAGATGAAAGAACAGTTAGAAGATATAAAGCACGAGCGTATTATTATCTTGCTGTTTATTCAAATCAAGTTGAGTTTATATATGAGAAAACATATCATTTTCAATTTGATTAAATAGAAGTATTTATTAATGTGGATTTTTCCACATTAAAGACATAAGAAGTTGGAGGAGTAAAATGAAGAAAAAAGTAGTTTTAGTAATTATTTGTTTAATAGTTGTATTTTTAGTAGGATTATTATTTATAATACACAAAAAATCTAATACAATTATTTTAAAAAAAGAAGAATTTATTTATGAATTGGGAGAGGAAATAAGTGCAGATGTATCTGATTATATTAAAGATGCTGATTCTATTAAGAATATAACAAAATATAAAATTGTGACAGATGATTTTAAAATTGTTAATAAAAAGTTAGTTATCAACAATGATAAAACTACTGTTGGTGATTACAATATTAATATTGTGTATAAAAACGTATCTAAAAAAGTGATTATTAAAATAGTTGATACTACTTCTCCAGAGTTCACCTCTTTTGAAGAAAATATTAAAATAGAACAAACTTCAGAAGAAGTAGACTTAATAAAATATTTTGAAGCAACTGATGCAACTGAAGTTAAAATAACAATAGATGGTGAGTATGATTTAACTCAAGAAGGGGACTATGATATTAACGTGATTGCAACTGATGCAAACGGAAATAAGATTAGTAAAAAAGCGACAATAACAGTTTATAAAAAAGAGGTAGCAAAGGAAACACCTGTTATCAAACAGGATAATAATATATCTAATAATAAATCATCAAACAATACGACAACAACTAAACCTGAAACCCCTTCGGTAAGATATAGAAAAGATGTTTCTGATTCATATATTGTGCAAATTAATGCTTATAGAAAAGCAAATGGATTGAATGAATTACCAGTTACAGCTGAAGCACAAGCAGAAGCTGATAAAAGGGCAAAAGAATTATCTACTTATTATTCTCATGATGGTGCTGGGTATGGCTTTGGCGAGATAATAGGAAATGGTTCAATAGGAGTAGATTTTATAACTGCGTGGAAGAATAGTCCTTCACATAATGCAACAATGTTAAGGGATCATACTGTTGCAATGGCAGCTAGTGTATACGAATATAATAATTATTGGTACGCAATAGTATCTTTTAGAATGGATTATTAAAAAAACTCGTCAGGAGTTTTTTTATTTTAGAAACTTTTTTACATAATTTATGTTTTTTTTGTATTGGTTAATTAGTATTTCCCAGTGCATACAGTAGTCTTTATATACTACTTTTTTTACATCTAATTTTTTATTAAAGTATCTTTTCTTTATGCTTTTTTCGTAACATTTATGATTTGTAAAAAGGTAACTTAAAGAAAATTGTTTATATTTGCAATTGCACCATACAAATTCTTCCATAAGAGTAACTATTTTTTCTAACTCTTCAGAAGTATTTAGTGTTAATGTGTTTGTTATATTAATATTATTAAAAAAGTCAGTATAATCTTCGTATATATATTTAATATTTTCGTAAAAATTTTTGGCAATCAGCTTTTGCATGTTTTTTCTATAGTACGGAATGTATTTATTATTGCCCCAATATTTTTTACATAATAAAAATTGTGGAATGTAATTTTCTAACAAATTGGCAAAATGAGTTTCTTTATGTTCTAATGGCAAAAAACATGAATTAAAATAGAATAGAGTTTCATTTAATACATCAACAAATTGTTCATTTCCTGTTAGATATCCTTTTTTTACAACTGATAGTGTATTTGGATATGTTTTTTCATCGTTAATTTTATTAATAATATGATCTAAATAATTATTATTTACTAGCATATATATTGAAGCTCCATTTGAATAATTATTAAGGGCAATTTCTTTTATTTCTTCTTTTCGTTCATTTAATGTCATAACTTTATCATCTGATTTCCTTATTATTGATTTTTAATATTTCCGTTTTAATGCCATCATCACTTTTATATTTTATTTCGTAGTACCAATCATTAAGGTTATTGACAACTTCCTTTGGAAATAATTCATTATATCCTTTATTTTCTCTTTCCATTCCAGTAATAAAGGTATTTGATCCTATTATTAATCTGTCATTGCACATTAGTCTTACTGATTCAATGTCTTCTTTTAAAATATCCTGGTTTTTAATTTCAAAATTACCAATCATTAAAAAATATGTTTTGCCATCATAAACAAATAAGGAATTAGTAGATTTAAATGTTTCACTTTCACCATCCAATTTATAAATCCAGTTTCTATTTTTAAGTACATAAATATCTGCTATAATTAAAATAGTAATTAGGACGAATAAAATACTAATTATTATTTTTTTATTTCTCCTTTTTTTCTTAATTTTATTTATAATAATTGTATTTTCCTTATTAATATCGTTTCCGTTTTTTTCGTATCCGTTATTATTTGTTATTTTAGTTGTTTTTTTCATTTTCTTCTCCTTTAAAAAATAGTTCACTCTTTAATAATAGTTTGTCTAAAACCCTATTATAAATCTTATATATTTTTTTACCTTTTTTTTCTTGTCTTTCTTCATTATAACTACAGTCTTCTTTTATCTGTTTAAAGTGTTGCTCAACTGATGGTATTTTTTCATTAAAGTATTTTGCTATAAGTCTTTCTATTACAAATCCTTCAGGAAAGTTTAATTCTTTATTTTGTAAAACTTTGTCTATAGCTGATTTTTTTATTTCTTTAAAGATTAATGTTAAATTAATTGTTTCAGCTATGGTACAATCCTTACTCAAACGTTCTTTAGTAAAAAACAAACTTTTTATTTCTTCAAACGATTCATTATGTTGTTTTATGTGATTTATAATATCCACCATCTCATTAGTTAATTCTACTTTTGCCCACATAAATATTTTTCCTCCTTTCTATACGTATTTTTATTATTTAACAAATTAAAATTCTTTCTACTTACAATGCCGTCTATTAAGTTTAAATCTTCATACGAAACGACTGAAAATATTTCACCATATTTAAATATGTAATCTGGTGCATCTTTAACAAGTCCGTCATAAATAGTAATGTCATTTCCATCATAAACAAATAAATTGCTTTTATCTTCACTTAACATATAATTCCAAATTTCTGTATTTTGATTTTTATTATATGCAATACAAA